>Ga0308165_1000266_pt1 | contig 120349 bp, 94 predicted proteins | sample PhyWR2_FD_201032 | JGI IMG/M metagenome (GOLD analysis project Ga0308165, IMG submission 201032) | Phyllosphere microbial communities from UC Gill Tract Community Farm, Albany, California, United States - DLSLW.R2 | ecosystem: Host-associated > Plants > Phyllosphere > Unclassified | place: USA... | reverse complement strand
ATCGAGAATGCCTGCGACGATGATGATGAGCAGAAGGAGCAGGAGCGCGATACCGAGGGCAATCAGACGATACTTTAAGGTCAAGAGTCGCCATTTCATCCGGACGGCGACACGTGCCGACTGCCGGACCGTACTCCACATCAGGCACCACCTCCGAACAACGTCAGCTCCTCGGGTGAGACATCGACATCGAAGATCAGCGTCTTCACACCGGAGATACTAAGAACGATGCGTCCGGTCTCGAGCGATGGAATCAACCGCGTCTCACTCTCGGTCAACTGTCCGTCGAAGACGGTCTGGATCGTTGGGACGCTCTCGGCATCCTGTTCGCCGATAAACTTATACTGTGTTAGCTGGAACAGGGTTTTGACGTTCTCCGCGTTCTCCGACTTCGAACCGGTCGGAACAAAGTCCGTAATCAAATGGGAAGCGAAGAAGATGCCGCCAAAGTATTTCCTCGCTTCGCGCATGAACTGTTGCAGGTATAGAATCGCGGGTTGCGCGATGTCCCGTGTGTTGATCAGGTGATGCGCCTCATCAATGACAATCAGATACTTGAAGGCATCCTCAATCAACAACTCGCCCTGGTTGTAACTGCGAAGTTGCCCGGCACCGTTGAGAATCATCCCGTCCCAGAGCATGTTCATCAGGTTGAAGACCTGTGCCTGAAAGATTTCGTCCTTTAAGTTCGTCAGGTTGCGTAAGGGAAACGAGACAATCGCTTCCTCATCGAACCGCTCGATCGAGGAATGTCCGTCAAAGATGTTGCCGTAGTTATGGACGAGGTTCGTGATGGCGAGTTCGATGTTCTCGAGCCGTCTGACACGGTTCGTGCTGATGGTTTCGCGGATCGATGTCCGTGCTACATCGGCATATAACTCTGAACGAACAAGCGTCAAAAAATCGGAGAAGACGGGATAGGTGTTGGCTGGATGCGTCGTGATTGGGGCGTCACCGTCCTCATTCCAGAGACCTTTTTCAAGGTAGAGCTGACGGAGCAGAATCTCGAACTCGTTCGCTTCTTCCTGTGAGGCTGCCGGATTGATGTAATGATAGAAGACAGCAATCTTCGACAGGTGTTGCATGAACGAGAGGGCTTCGTTTGCGGATCCATCGGCATGTGTCACCGTCTTATAGACATGGAGTGGGTTGATTCGTCCAGCGGAACCGTCGAGTGCGATCTCTTTTCCGCCGAGTTGCCGCACGAGGTCGGAGAACTCCCCCGTCACGTCCAAAATCCGGACGTGATTGCCTTTGATTGCTTGATCGAGGACCGTCTTCTTGAGCAGTGTCGACTTCCCGGAACCCATCTTCCCAATCATCAAGGCGTTATAAAACTTCCGTTGCTTATCCTTATGGAACAGATCGAAGATGACACTCCCGTTCGTGTCGGTCGTCCCGTAGTAGGTCCCAGTCGGATCCTGCAGCGACGTGAAGTGGAACGGATAACCTCCCGCAATCGACAGTGATGGAATCTCTTTGCCTCGACGACGGTTCGGAAGTTTTTGTTGTTGCTCGTAGCTCAGGAACAGGCTCTGCCATTCCCATTCCTGTTCGTTCAGGAAGACGGCAACGCGGAAATTCCGTGCTTCGAGTTCCTCCATCACGTCCTGAACTTGTCGTTCAAGTGCCTCAAGCGTCTTCGCTTTGACGTAGAGTCGGAGATGCAGGTACTTCATCGTCTCGCCTTGCGTGATCTGTTCGTAGAGTTCGTTCAGTTCCTTATACGTCTCGCGCGCATCAATCCGGTCGACATTATCTTTCGCATTCTCGAAGCGCGTATTCTGCTCGGCCATCGACTTGTTGATCGTCCGAATCATCTCTCGCTTGTCCGCTGTCCCGATGTCGAGCGTCGTCAAGACACCGGGCAGGTTAAGGATTGGCTCGAGCCAGAAATCATAGACGGTCGACTGATACTTATAGACATGGAGGCAGGCGAGATAGCCGTCGCCGGTCCGGACATAGTTCGGTTCGAAGCGGAGTCCACCTTGCGGCTGGATCGCTTGGACGAATGTCGGATTGTAGCCGTCCTGTTGTTTGATCTTATCCGGATCCTGCTTTCGTAGAAAACGCGTACGCCACATGACGCCATCACTCCTTTCCGTCCTGGGTCGGTTTCGTATTCGGGTTGTGCAATTGGAACAACACATGCATCTTCTGTTCGAGTGTCAGTTCGACCATAGGATTACTGCGCCGGAGCAGTTTCGTCAATTGATGCTTCCGCTCTCGAAGCATCGCCTCGTCCGGTGCATAAAAAAAGAGGAGATAATCGCGATTGGTGCGATGCTCCTCGAGGTAGATCAGTTCCTGTTTCTTCTTTTGGAGGAAGGGACGATAGGCGGCAATCTGATTCTGCCGCATCTGTCGTTCGATCCGTTGTTTCTGTTTTTCTAGATTAAGCGGTGTATTGAGCGGAATCACCTTCAATGGATGGACATACGCTTGTAAGAGATAGGCGAGGGAGAAGATGTCATGGTCCTTCTCCGTCTCAGATAGTCCGTAAATATCCTTTGAGGTCAGTTGAATGATGTCGCAAAACGTCCCGTCCTGCATCTCGAACACATCGAGCGCTGTTGAGTCGATAATCGGCAAAATGGAGACGACTGACGGCGGGATGCGGACACGTTTTTCCTTGCGTGTTGGTGGTGTCGTCAACTCAACCTCGTCGAGCCAGGTAATATCGGTCATGGGACTTGTTTTCAATCGTGTATCTTCCGATAAACTCATCTGATCACGCTCCTTTCGAAGATTCATTCCGGTCGGCCAACGCGATATAGGTGTCTTTCTTCTTGATCAGTGCGTAATAGAGCACGTGGACCATCCGTTTCTCCGGGTTCGTCGTCGGTCGGATAACGAGAAAGAGTCCGAAGCCAACGAGGAAGCACGTGAACGGGAGATGCAAGACGTCCGGGATGAACGGAAGGGCAATCAACCGGACGATGATTAAGGCGACGAGAAACAGTAAATCATAGAGGTAGAGCATCTTATTGATTTTCAGTTCGGTCGTGACTTCGTTCGGAATCCGGTATTGGCGCTGTTGCATGTTCTCACTCCTTTTTCGGGTCTAGACGCGGACCATCCGTCGAGTACATTCGGGATGATTCCTGCGTCATACGTGTCTGGGCTTGTTCGACATGCTTGAGTTCTTTTTGTGTCGTGGTCTCGAGTGTCTGATAGATTGATTTTCGCTGACGCTGCGTTCCGGATGACGTCTCCTGCGAATCACTGGTTGACGGTGAGCTACTGGAAGAGCTAGACGATGTGACGTTCGGAGACACATTCTCTGTTGTTTCTACAGAATGAGCGGACGTACTAGTATTCGTTTTGTCGAATGGTGTCGAATCTTCTGAAGACGTAACAGGATTGCGATTTACTGTAGAAGTCTCCACAGATGGTGAGACTGGTTGAGAGGAACCAGACATTTCAGGTGACTCGAATGCATCAGATGAGTTGGCATTTCTTTCATTCATCGGTGAATCGAAAGTCTTTGGTTGCGTAGCAGGTATTGTCGATTGCGAAGTCGAAGGCACAAGTTTTGCTTGTGCGTCAAAGTCTGAGCGATGTGGAACGGATTCGGATGGTGCTGCAGTATGAGCCTCTTGCGCCGTACCATACATTGTCATCTCAACTGACTCAATTTGTTGGTTCTCTGGTCCTGCTGAACGAGATGTCCGCTCTTGTGCTTGTGATGGAGTCGGAACACTCTCAGGCGAACGATCTGGACGACTCGCTGGTGTACCGCCATTCGGTGGTGGGTTCGGTGGCAATTTCGTACTCGCTGCTTCCGAGACAGAAGGAGTGGCAGGGCGTGATGCCATCTTCATCGTCTGACCGGCGACACGAGCGCCCACTTTCGCGGTTCCTTTCCCGACAGCATACGCACCGAGTGCGACACCCCAACCACGCTTCAGACCGGCATCAATTCCGAAGAGACGTTCGACCATATTTGGTCCATCAATCAAAGCGGCAGAGAAGGCAATCAACGCAATCAAATAGGCGAGTCCGTCCAGCGTATCGGCGAGGTATGCCGTTCCAATCGTATAGAGTTTGATCGAAACGAAGATCAGAATGATGACGAGAAAGGTGTTCAAGATGCTTTGGATGACCTTCTTCGTCTTTTGTCCGCTGTGTAGATCAGCGGGTGCCACTAAAATCGCCAAGATATAATTAAAAGCCAACTCGAACGAGAGTCGAGCTAGCTTGTAGGCAATCGAGAAGAGGGTGAAGCCCATTACCCCAAGCGTGACGAGGATTGTCAACCAGTTCGGGTGATACCGATAGTAATACTGGTTGTTCCATTCAACGCCACTTTGATCGAGTTCGCCTAATACAGCTTCTTTTCCATCCCACATCACAAAACTCTCGGAAAGTTTAATACCTGTATCAGAAAGCGAAAAATCATTTTGATTGAAGACTTCGTTGACTCTCAGATTTTTAACTAATGATTCAGGAATGTTGTTCATTTTTTCTTTTTGTCCAGGTACTTTAAAATCTTTTTTATCGTAGAGTACTAAATCATGGATGTTCTGAAGTAATATCTTATTTGAAATAGTAGAGTCATTTTCGTCATACAAATTGCTCGAGTTAGTTTGTGCAATCGCTTCATCTGAAAAATCATTTACTTTTATCATCGTTGGGGAAAGTAGCCCTAGAACTAAAAGAGTGATAAACACGTTGATTAAGAAGCCTTCCCGATCAAACTTCTTTTGGAAGATAATCAAATAGCCTGTAAAAAGAAAGCTACCAGCTAAGATGACATATAAAAAAGGTTGAATCGTCTGAACGAATTCAACCACTTCTGGATTATTAAAGAATGTCTTTGTTAAAAGGATAGTGTTCGTTACTTCTTCTAATCCATCAATTATGACAGCAAGTCCCCGAACTAATATCCATCCAACAGTCCTTAGCGCATCATTTACAAGATTACTGAGATTAAAAACATCCTCAAGGTCTTTGAACTTTGAAATCAGCTCGGAATCTGTCATAAGATTCACTCCTTATTAACTGTTCTGATCAATAAATTTTTCGACTTCATCGTTCAGTTGAGTTCCAGTAAGAACATTAATATTTAGCTCGTCTTGTACTTCACCATCCTTAATGAAGTAAATACGCTCTCCTTTTAATTCGGATGTGTATTCAAAAGTATCTCTGTTAACTAATTCTTTTCCGTCAGGTTGGAATGTATTGTACATCTTTACTGATTTATTCTTTTCTTCAGAGATGTTTTTAATCTTATCGACGTAACTCTCAAATTCTCCATCAGTTTCTTTTACCACTAATAAAATACCGTCTTTTTTACCGTTCATCATCTTATCAACTTCAGAATCTTGTACCTGAGTTAATGTATTTTTCGACGTTTCTTCACTACAACCGACTAAAAGTAACGCAGAGGAAATCAATAGTCCGGAGAGTACTCGTTTCGTTTGCATGCCTCCACCCCTTTTCCTATGATGACACCTGTTCCGAATCCGTCAGGTCATCATTGCTGACATGGACCCGGAAATCGAATGTGTCTATAAGCGTAACAGTTTTTCGGTCGCCTGAGTCTGGGTCTTCTTCCTCAAATACGACGAGGAATCCGTCCTGGGTCTGGATGTTCAAGACTTCACCGCGACGGAGACGCTTTTTGTTCTCCTTGATGATGGTCGCGATGACACAGAGTTCGCGCTGAACGCGTTCCGTGCGTGTCAGTTCTGTCATATGATGCCCTCCTTAGACGCCATGATGGAGTTTTTCGAGCCGTTTGCTGATGATCGTCTTCAAAAAGTGACGCTGGTTGTCCGTCACAGGAATCGTTTTATCTAAAATTCCTTGCTCGAACACTGTGATGGATAGCGTATCGTATTCCGTCGTCTCGAAGATCGAGCGTAGGATTTTCGGTTGCAGGACATCACAAACGCGCCATTCTGTTGAATCCGTTGTCTCCTCATCTGTCTCAACTGTTTTCGATGCAGCTGAGGCGCCGAGATGGAAGGGTACACGAAGCGTATTCAGGTCGAGATGCGCATGTGCGCAGGGAATGACAAGATCGTTGATGGAACGGTCCGTGTTAAAGTCATCCGCCAAGTATTCATAGCGGTATTTCATTGCCGTCCGTCCGGTCAGGAAGAGGGGATAGGACTGGATCCGGTTCTTTTGCTTGTCTTGCCGCTTGATGACGCGGATGATCAACATCTCGCCTTCCTTCAGTCCCATCACTTCGGTTGCTGTCAACAAGCGCCGGCCATCGACACTCTCCGTCTTCGACTTCGAAAGCGAGAAGGTCTGTCCGGAGCGAGACTTCGTGACAATCGTCTGCTCCCCGAGTTTCTTCGAGATCAATTCTGCCGTCGACTCATCCGCTGTCAATAGGTAGTGCGTGTTTCCACAGTTCCCGTCGATGGTCTTCCAATCCTCTCCGTAGAGATTCTCGAGTTGCGCGTAGGACTGGATGACGAGGTTGAAACGAATGTTCCGACCGAGACAGACGGTGATGATGTTCGCCATCCCTTCAATCGCTGGCATATTCCCAAATTCGTCGAGCAGGAAGATGACTTGCCTTTCACAACGTCCGCTCGTCGCTTGTGAGGCGACACGGGCTAGCGAGGTATAGACTTGTTTGACGTACAGTGAAGCAATGACGTTCAACGTCGGATCATAGTCCGGGACGATCAGGAAAACGGCAACGGGGCGTGGGTGCTGGCGAACCTCCCGGATGTCAATCGGGGCATCCGTCGTCCAGTCGAAGATCCCGTCTGCCTCGTCCGTCCAACCCGTGAGTGTCAAGGTGTAACGTTGTCTCTCACTCTCTACGATGATAGTGGCATCAACTTTGAGGATCTCTTCGTGATGGAGTACGAAACTCCCATCGTCGTCCGTCGTCAAGGCGAGCTGCTTCCCACTTGGAAAGTAGAACGTCAACCGGGACAAGGGAAGCGCACGTCCTCGGATCCAACGGTTGAAGCCGATCAGTTTCATATCAAGGGAGTTCTGTGCCGTCAAACGTGCCGTCGCATCAAGAGTAAAGATCCCGAGCTTGGCATTCGTATTGGCAAGGATACTCGCGCGCGTCTGCCCCCCGGAGAAATGAAGCGTCGCATACTGCATACGTGCTGGATGATTCTCCGGGAAGGCAACGAAGAAGGCGTCGAGTGCCGATTGTTCCTGTCCCATGTTATCGGTGACCGTACGTGAACCGAGATCGGATAGCATCAAAGCGACGTTATACATGGTGATCTTCTCCGGTTCATGTTTGGCTTGTTCGCACAGTCCAAGAATCAAGGCAGTGCAGAGGTCCGTTGAGGAGTTACTCCAAAACGGATCCTTCGCCTTCGGGTCATGGTAAAGCATGTAGGCGACCGAACGGGCATACTGTTGGGCGAGGGAGTAGTTCTCGTCCAAATACGCGTCGATTGTCAGTTGCAACAGGTTATAGGACATCGAGTGGGACGGGTTCATCAGATTCAGGACTTTGACCTGATATCCGCGTGCTTCAAGTGTCTCTTTAGAGGCGGCGAATAGTTCACCTTTTGGATCATTGATGATCAGGCTCGCCTGGCGTTCAGAACGACTGTAGAGGTCGATTGTCGAGAAGACGAACGTCTCACCCTTACCCGATCGGGTCGTCCCGATGACGAGATTATTGACGGCACTGTCATCGATGTAGAGACGGTCACGGTAGCGGCCGACCGGGACACCACCAGAGCCACTGTATGTTTCCTTACGGTCCGGCACATCTCGATATTGCTGTTTCAGCTCTTGGAACGTCGTGAAGCGGGCACTTCCTTTTTGTGCTGCTTTGAGATCGCGGAAGTTGAGCCAATACTTCAATAAAAGAACACTACCGAGGACAAAGCAAACACCGAACACGGATAGCGCGATGACGGGTGACCAAGCGAGCTTGGTCACCCAACTCATCTCGAACTGAAGTGGGGAAGCGGCCCCCAACTTACCGTCCTGGAAGAGGTTTTGGATCGTCTGTTGCAGGAAGTGGAACGTAACATTGAGCGATAAGAACAATAGGACCGGGAGGACAATCAAAAAGGCGAGGTATCGCCACAGCCAAGCGGATGTAGCAAGGGAACGAAGTGAAAAGTTCATCATTATTTCAGTCACCATACTTTCATTAAAGAATAGAGGAAGCTTGTCTTTGCTTCGCTTCGAGCGACTCATTCAGCTTCTCGAGCTCTTTTTTATCCGTCCTCTCGGATAACTGTCGTTTTTGATCTTCGAGTGCTTGAATCTCTTCATCCAGTTGGACAAGTGTTACAACTTGCTGTTTCAATTCTTCGTTTTGGATCAGCTTGACGCTTTCTTGTGCCTTCGTCACATCTTTCAACGCGATGTAGGCACGTGTCTTCGCCTCCTTGCGTGCGGTCGTCATCTCGATACCCGGGATGGAGACCGCACGTTTATAGTCTTTCTTTAGGATGGCGAGATCGAAGGCCCCTTCATCCGTCGGGTGGACCGCTTGGAACGCTTGCAGTGTCTCTTGACGGTCTGTTGCGAATGGCTTCGACTGCATGATGATCGTCTCGACATCGATTGGATCGTTCGTCACAGCAACCGCCTGATCGTAATCTTGCTTTTCAACATACTGCGTGATGAGAAACTGTTGTTGTTCGTTACTCAATGACTTTTGTCTTTCCAGCAGCTGTATGAGCGGCTTCGTCTCTCCAGTCAACGCTGCTTCATAAAGCGGCTGCCAATCTAACGTTGCCGCTTGGACACCACTGGGTGGATCCGGCTGTACAAGTTGGACAACGGATAGTGTACCGAGGAGCAACAGACTGACACCACTGACGCCATAGACGAGACGGCGCTGTCCGCGACGTAAACGGGAGACGTGTGTCGCGTCCGGCTGTTGCTGAATCGCTGACGTCGTCATCGTCTTATAGGGTTCCGACGTCAAACGTTCCAGATTCTCGAGTAATAGGATCTTTTTCGTCGCATCCTCCTTTCGGATTCGGATGCGTGGGATTCTTTCTTTCAGCTGCAAATAAAGATTCGGATAGGTCAGATCACCAAACTGGAACGTTCCTTTGTAGACGAGCTGATCGGCATCATCAAAGATTCGGAACTCGCTCGCAAATCGTTCGTTCGCTTGCTGGGCTTCTTGATGGACTTGTGTTGATAGTAAAAGCGCCTCCTCATATGGGAGACGCTCATAGTTCGGTAAAGCTTCTTTTGGTACATCGGTGAAACGGACAAAGAGCATACATTTTCCTCCTTTGAAGCAAGACATTTCAATAAAGACAATAAAAAAAGCCATCCGGTTCGGAATGACGTTCTAAGTGATGTATATAGCAAGATCAAAATTTGATGTTATCGTTGACCATCTCGGCGAGTGCGAAGGCCCCCATGACGATAATCAAACCACCAGCACCTCCGATGAGCCAACTCACTGTCTTCTGACGACCTCGTTCGCCTCCTAGTGTGAAGTAAAAACCAGCAACCGTGAAAGCGAATGCTGTTGCAGTCATGCTAAATCCTTGAAAGAACTGGATCAAGCTAATCCCTGTCTCGTTAATACCCATTTTGCTTCCTCCTCTCAATTCCTAGCTATGGCGGCAGACGATGTGAAGTTTAGTTTTGAGTCGAGTGCCTCTAAAATCAGTTCCTGATTCTCCTGGATGACGAGTTGATGCTGGGTGTCGAGCCATTCCTCATAGTCTTTTCCTTGGATCCGGAGCAACTTCTCGGCAAAAGTCTTGTTCTGCTTCTGTTCACGTGTCGGCATGGTGTACACTCCTTCCTTGAGGTCGATGTGCAGCAGCACATCCTTAAGGACAGTCGGAGTCAAGCAAGACGGTGGGTTTGGAGCAAGTTCCCCCACGAACTCTGACGTCCGATATCGGACGTCTGTTTAGGGTTTTTCGTTGACCCTCAACGAATAGGTGACCTGTGGGCGAGTTTTAGGCGACTCTCGCCAAACCATTTCTGCGTATATCCCGCTCATCCGGTCACACATGAGGGACACGCCAATATGTGATTGGAGGGACTGTCCTTAGCGATATGCTGCTACGGTCATCAATTCCTTTTGTCATTGTTTCGTGTTATTTCATAAGTATATACATATAAACTGATATCTTACTGATGAACCAGTTTACGGCGTGAAACGTGAATCAGTTCGTCATTCGGATGTTTTCGTTTTGCAATGACTTGATTCTCTCCAACGACGGTTCGAATCCGGTAATAGATTTGCGAAATCTCTTGCGCCTCCTGACTATCTTGTTCAATCGCAATACGACCATGTAGCTGATATGTCTTGCCGTCGAACGTACGGACGGAATCTGCTAGCGGGAGTTCTGCCAAATCGAAGCGCTGTTGCTTCAGATTCGACCAGTTCCGTTTCTTCTCCACCCTTAAATCGAATTCATCCCAGGGTATTGATCCTAGCGTCTTCTCACAGGCCGTAGCGAGGATTTGGACATCAGTGATAGAAGGAAGCGAACGATTCCGCTCGTAGGCACTGATTGCTGCCTGTGAGACTTCTCCGCATGTCTTTTCCGACAGCTCGACCTGACTCCACCCATTCTCTAGACGTTCACGTCGTAACCACTCTCCGAATCGGTACATAATCATGCTCCTTTCCTTTGAGGACCAATGTATGACAATGTCTTCCTGGTGATGATTTGAATATAGCAGATTATTCTGTCAATTCAATCGTTATTTTGATATTTCAAAAAGGTTACGTTTGTCGAATTTTGACGGAATAAGCCATACCAATGGCTTATAGGTCGAAGGTAAATCAGATGGAATGAGTACGTCTTCAAACTGTAAAAATATCTCATCCGATAATTTTTTCGTGCTTGAAGATGTCGAGGATAGATTTTCTCATTTTTCTCCATGAGATCAGCTCTTCCTTCTGTTATACATCGTCTTTTAGGTCATCTTGAAAATCACTATGTGTATTATAGGCGTTTGTATCAGGGGTAAAATCAATCGACATGACCAACTCATAGAGTGACTTTCATGGTGATGCGGCTGGCCGATTGTCATCTTCTCAGATGATTGTGATGTCCGAAAAGACAGGACACAGGATTTCCTAATACACGCCATGCTCACTGAGATAGCTATACATGCGAAGCTCATACTTTCGTCGGCTCAATAACCGATGTAAAGTCACCATTACTTTCCTTTAGACTTGATGATTCGATATGTCGAAAGTAACACTCGAACGAGTATTTAATAAATGATTCATCGTTTCTAAAAAAACTGTTCCCTTCATTGATGGAAAAAACATGAAAACAATAATACCATTCACATAAAATAGAGAGATTGGGATACTTTACCCCCCAATCAATTCACAACGAAAGGAACGAAGGCAATGAAAAAAGTTGCAGCAGGCTTCACCATCCTCTTCACATTGAACTTTACTCATCCAGTCTCAGCTAGCGTGAGTCTACCGACAATCAGTCAAATCAACGAGCGGATGAATGATTATTATAATAGTTATGTCATTCGCGGCAATACTTTCTATCGCTCCGATGACGACGGAACAAAACTATACGATTTGAACACCGGGACCTTGTTGAGGACGGACGATACGGAGAATTACTCATTAGATGTCAGTACAAATGAAAGCTGGTCAGTCCAAAAAGATTCCTATGGTCAAGTTCTATCCATCCACGATCGTTTCGGAGATAAGGTAGTCGACCTGCATCGGCTGAGCTATAACGGTGTCGTATACGAATTCGAATATAATCTAGACGCGAAGTTCCTTCCCAATACTTCCACACTAGTTATTGCTTCGGACGACAATCTCATCTTCTATGATGTCGAAAAGGAACAAGTCACTTTTGTGCGCGGAATTGACACGGAGGGTACTCTGAAGGTTTCGAACCAATATATCATGATTGGGGACGAATACTCCATCCGTGTTATGGATCACAAAGGTCAATCAGTCACAGAAATCTTACCTTCTGAACGTATGATTTCTTATGACTTAACAATCTCGAACGAACTAATCTATAACACTGAGAGTGGTCGCATCTACCGCTATAAGGAGAATCTCGAAGAATCGACTCTAGTCCCGTTCAAGACCAGCCGAGGAATCGACCTGGATGAAAGTGGACTGTTCTTAGGGACTCGCGACGGAAGTTTATATGACATGGAAACCTCTAAGCGAATCTTCACGAATCTTCCCCAGGGGCGCATCGCCTTCAACCAAGACACATCTAAAATCCTCGTGATCGATGGTAATGTTCGTGTATATAATGCGAAGAATCTAAGCAAGCGAATAATCAATCTGAAAATCAATCCTAAACTAGGTTCCTTCATAGAACGTACGGAGGCGACGCCATCCGTGATTACGACCTCTAAGGACGGGACATCCTCCACGGTCACCTCAGGGATAACCTGGAGAACTGATAACTCACAGGTCGCCTATTTCTCAAAAGGTAAGCTCATCGCGAAATCTCCAGGAAAAGCAACGATTAAGGCTACTTTCGAAGATTTCACCGCGACCTTGATTGTCACCGTGAAAAAAGACCCAAGACCATCAAACACTCAGTGGTTGACGAGTCAAAAGAACATCCTTAACCAGAAGGGCAGTTTCGTGAACGCGCCCTATAAAATCTATGATGCCTACTCCAAGGTGAAAGGGACGAAGGGGAAAATTTATTATAATGGCCAAGTATACACCGACGGTATCTTCAAAAATAACTGGCTATACGGTACATATCGTAAAAAGAAAACGGTCGATGAGATTTTATTGCCACTTAGCACAGAAAAGAGAACAGATGTCACGGAGAAACAGGTAGTCAGTGTATTTGGTAAACCTAAGAAAGTATATAAATACGAAAGTCCCATCACTTCTAAAGTCATACGAGGGACTAAAACCCTGGATCAACATAAAGTGAAACGTATCAGCCTTTACATGGTAAAGAAAACACATGGTCTCGAAGTAATCTATGACGATAAAGGATATGCTCGCTATATGCACTTGTTCGAATCGCCACCAGAATAATCAATTGAGAATAATCGTCCTACAAGAGGTAGCAGGATGGATAAAGTCATCGGCAAGATGATGTCTGCTTACTTGTTAATAATCACATTAAGATAGTAAACGTGTGCTGTACGACGAAGTATATGGATTCTCTAGCATCTATCCTACGGTTAATCTCATGACAGAAATGTACCGGTTTGGTCTCATATGCCTTAAAAACAACGGAATCAATCTATACAGCCCTAGAGAAAAATTTACTGTTCCACAAGGAGACATTAATGGTTATCTTATAAGGTTTGATTGGAAATCATTTCTGTAAATGGCCTGATATTTCTAACGAAAAAGTTTTGATATCTAAAAACACTAAGAACCAAGCGAAGAGACGTTGTCTTCATAGTCGCTTGGTTCTTAGTTCGTCTTCTCCAGCCATTTATAAAGTCAATCCTTCTTCTAGCTACAATAGATTGTGTACAAGATAAAAATGTCATGCAGCATCAACATCTCATATTCTTCATTCATCACGATCATCGACAAATCCTTGCAACTGGATTTCGTACTCCCAACCATGCTCGTCGTGATAGCTACGCATGGAAAATTCACACTTACGTCGACTCAGAAACTGGAGTAAGGTCACTGGTACTCTGCCATTATAGGCGATGAATCCGCAAGTCAAAAGCACCTGATACAGTGCCGTTCGCTCATCCGTTTGTAGGAAGGGGTTCTGTCGCACGGCCACGCTGTAAGGCTCGTACTCGTACTTCTTGTATCGCGGATGAGGTGGTCGTATCTGTCTTTCACTACGTTGTCCGTTCGGTAACAGAACGCGGTCATCAATGAAGTGAGGCAAATTGATTTCGGTATTTGGACTGGAGTGAAGATCACCATTCGCGAACCATTTCAGCTGATATTCTATCTTACGTACTTCGAGCTCTTCGAGAAAAACGGAATAGATAGACATGAACTGACCTTCTATGATTATGAAAGCACGTTCCTCGAGCATCTTCAGTACATCCTCACTCCGGTCAATCATCCCGACGAGTCCTTGTTTTTCAAGCTGAGTATAACTGACAGTCAGTTGTTTGACGGATTGTGGTCTCATATGAGAATTTCCTTCCTTTTCATCTTTTACAATATAGTAAAAAAACCTCACATACCATTGAGTAAACATAGTTCGATATCAAAAAGGCTCATCATCATCCCATACAAATTCGTCCGGTTCTGATCCGAAGGGAATATGATCTCTTCCGTAGGAGAATGGTACCGTCAGAAATCGACCAAACTCATAATCAAAGAGTTCTTGAAACGGATTGTCTTTCCGATCCATCATGCCTACTGGTAGACGTTTAGTATACGGATGACCAAGGTCAACGATTTGCTTTTCTTTGAGTAGCTTAGAAAATTCTGGGACCTCCTTCTTTAGGTAATCAATCATCACCTGTAATTCGAATCCATTCTTCGTCATCTCTTCCTTTAAAAAATTCTTGAATGATTCTCCAATCTCGTATGCATAGATGGAACCTGTATCAATTCCATCGCTGTGTCTCATGAAGGAGGTCATGATTAAATGATTTTTCCTTGTGGGCTCATCAGCGCCGTCCGTTCGCATCATGCATGTCCAGCTATTTTCGATGACCCGGAATTTCCTGATGTATCTTTCCGCTAACATATACTCGACACCTGGCAGTTTACTAGCCTTATCGAACGCTGAACGAACCTCCTTGAGTCCAGCTACAATCGCTCGCTCTGGTGTGTCGAATTTTTTTGAAGTAATTTTATCATACTCCAAACGTTCGTTATCTTCATCGAAGTAACTAGAATATGATCCAGGATTCACTACAATGCTCAAGACTTCTATTTCGAACGTATAGAACTTTTCGATTGATGTGTTCTCATAACCTTCATAGAAGAATTGACCATCATGGAATACCTTGCGAAAGCTCTGCCTGACTAAACCTCTAGGTGTATCATCCATCATTAAATCCATTCTGTGTTGATCGAACTCATCGATGTAACCTGGCTTCAAATATTCGACGAGCAAGTTCGTGACATTACGGTAGTCGCTCGGGCGATTACCGAACTCGCTACCTTTTGTGACCTTGGTGACAATCCCGTCCCCATCCATTAGAATTATCGTTCCTTTCTTTGCGATGAAGAACGCTACGTAGTCGTTTGTCACACCTTTGAAGTTCAAGTACCCCTCAGGTATTGGTACTGGCTTCATATCTTCTTTATGAATCGTTAGAACATGTTCTGATTCACTCGGGTCGAAGACGAGGTACAAAGTTTTATCGATATACTGATAAAAATAATCGTCAAGCTCGAAAAAACTGTAACCTTGCGTTTTGAAACCCTCCAGTAGTTCATGAGGCGTCTTCAGACGTAATCCTTCACTCATTTAGATTTCCTCCTAATTAATAGTTGCAGCATTTCGATATTGGTTTTGTGATAACTTTAATGCATCTACTGGTTCAAAATTCGGGAAAGGATGGAGTCATCAGCCAGGCTCTATTATTATGAATACACCTCGTACTTCTCGGAGAAATTCTAGGTGCGATATCTGCCGATTATCCGTGTCCTAACCGATTAACTCCTACTCAATTAATTTATCCAACCTTTTCTTGAATGACATAACTTCTTTATCAGAAAAACCAAGATTTCTTGCGACCTTATTCCAATCGGAATCCATAAGACCTAATGGTAATACGAAGTTCTGCTCTACATTCTCCTTTTGATCTCAAAGCATCGTTGACTAAAAGACAAACCGGTCGGCGTCCTTCCTTTGTTACATCAAAGTCCCTTACACAATCTCTGACACGCGAAGAACTTTTAGCGCATTATCCTTATTCGATTCCCATGACATAGAGCTTACTGATTTCCGTCATGTTTATCACTTTAGGGACATTAAAGAGTGACTAATCAAGTTTCGGATTTTTGCCGCTGACCCTCGATTTCGAATGATGCAACACCGTCTTGCTCTCCACTTTCCGCTTAATGTTATCCTCATAACGCTTTATTTCCGTATCATCCAATTCACTCGGTCCCTCTGGTGCTCCGATTGCTCCTGCTACATATTTCGAGCGTATGGTAAACTCGTCGAGCCGCTCTTCCTTCAATAGTTTTTTTATGACGTTAGGATTCTTCGTCATATAATATTTTAAAAGATGTGTCCCTACAGTTTCCGCTATCGTAAAGTTCTTCTCAAAATATAATGTAAACAAACTCAAACAGATTTTTGCCGCATCGATATCGTTTACATTTCTCAGGTCGCTGAACCCCTTGAAACCGTACCAGAATTCACGACCTGCGATTTCTGGTGTAAGTTCCGCAGCTGCAAGGATATCCTTGCGGAGTATTCTAACCTTCTGGTTCGCCTTAATTTCATATGCAAATAACGTCTCAAAATCCTTATTTCCAAAAAGAAGTGGAGATAATTCCTCTCCGAGCATACATTGTAGGAATAACGAATACTCCCCCAGGTTTTCTTCTCCACTCTTGTATAATGTCATCGAAATACGATTAAGAAGGTGATATCTCGTGACGGGATTAGCTTCCTTTTCGAGAAGGCGACCATAGATAAATAATCGTAACTCTAATGGAAGGAAACTTATTTCTCGTGATAGCTCAACACGGAACCGTCCATGGTAGTAGGGAACTAGCGTGTCCTGAACGGTTACTATCAACCGTTCGTTGTAGACGATACGTTCACCAAGCCCACCCCAAATCAACTTCAAGAGATTTCTTTCGTGTTCTGCCAGCTTCCTCTTCAGGACATCAGCCTGATCATCCATCCGACTTTTCGCGATGTATCTCAATGTCATCAGGTCGTCGATAAAGTCATCCCCGTCTAAGGACATCGTGTTGATTTTTTGATACAAGAATCGTTTCTTTTCTTTCCCTTCCAATCTATCCGACATGTCCATTATCCTGCCGCCGATTCGTCTGACGAATTCTGACTGTTCATCGATATTATTCATGATTGATTCGTCCTTTCAGTTGGTTGATGACTTCATCGAATACGATATCGATGTTCAGACCACTCACTTGTATGATTTTTTCTCTCGCTACTTTACTATTAAGCTTATGAAACGATTCATGTTTCGCCTGCTTCGTCATGTAGATGAAGAGGTCATGATTCGTACTAAAAGAGCTTGCCGAAAGAGTGGAATACTGTGTGACTCTTTCAAAATGATATTTTTCCTTATACCTTTCGATATCCTTTTGTCCAAATTCATCCGCTAGAAATATCGCGATTCTTTTCCCGAAAAGCCACGCCTTCAGACGGGTCTCTTCATCCACCTCGAGTAATTGCAAGAGTCTGTCCGGAAGTAATTCTTTCATTTGATCCTCACCTTCAAGCCTGATTGGCGAGTAGGTGACCTTCTTATTTTTTCTAGTCAGTTCTTCCCACTCCTGCTTTTCAAGTAAGATCCTCTCATCTCCCCGTACTTTCCTGAGGAGGTGTAGTTCCCCCATGACTAGACAGTGGACCCAAGTATGTGCAGGCCGCTCTGCATCACGAGCTCGAAGTTTCTCGATGGTCGACGATGAACGATAGTCTTCGACGAAAGTGCCATGCCACTCCAAGAGCGCATCGTAGACATGGGACCAGGAGGAGGGGGTCGCCTCGATGATATTGACGAGGCGATTGAAGTATTCTTCCACTGACATTTTGAAGTTCTTTTTATGGATTTCATCCAGGTACCTTCCTCCGGTACCTTCCTCAATGATGAACTTGATTGAGTTTAACGCCCATTTCCTGTCTACGGGAGACAGTTCTATGAGATTTAAGAACATGTTGTGGTCCGCCATCGTCTTTACCTCTCTCTAATCAAAAGTGATTACTAAGTAACATTTTTCAAAAAATACATTTTATTCCCGAAAAAACCACTAAAAATTACTTATTAACAACATTATTTAATATAATTTACTTATATACAACTTACTAACATAAAAAGTTAACATCAATTGATCCAGGGGCTTGTTTGTCCGATACCATGCATCGATGTTTAATGGGGATGCCATTACTTATCCACCCATCATATGAAATGAATCAACTTTCATCATATGATTCAAACCAGAGATCACAATTGAGTAACATAAATCGAATCCGAATATCTGTATTATCCATCACTTCCATTGAACGATTTTTGGATACTCGGTCGATTAGATCATTTTAAAAAGGAAAGGGATGAAGACATGTCACGTATCGAATTCGAGAGGATGGCTCTCGAGGAGCTTCTGAAGGACGCGACCGGCAAGACGCTCGGCGAAATCGACATCGCGGACGTGTTCCATCGTACGAAGACGGCGAAGAAAATCACAGGCATAGCAGGGGACGTCGTCGAGCAATCGCTGCTCGGATTCCCATCCAACCCCAGTCGTGACCCGGACATCATCGTCGACGGGATAGAGGTCGAGCTCAAGACGACCGGCCTCCGGCGGCCAAGGCGTCGTACGGATGTCCGTTACGAGGCGAAGGAACCTTTGACGATCACAGCCGTCAGCCCGGCCACCATAACGGACGAGGCTTTCAGGACGTCTCACTTCTGGAGGAAGGTGGAGCATCTTCTCCTCGTCTACTATGAGTACACATCGCTAACCACGGTACCCGCCGCAGCCTATCGAGACTTCCCAATGGTCGGGTATGATTTCCACCAGTTCACCGATGAGGAGATTGCGACGTTACGTGCCGACTGGGAGCTCATACGTGATTACATCCAGGAGCTGAAAGACGAACACGACAATCCCGAGATCCATTATCCAAGTCTCTCCTCCGCGCTACGTAAGAGACTGATGTTCCTCGACACCTCACCGAAATGGCCGAACAAGCCACGCTTCCGAATCAAGCGTGCCGTTCTCTCGAACATCGTCAATAAGTCGATAGGCAAGGAGTATGAATCACTCCCTCGAACTATCACGACCATGCCCGAATTCGACGCCGAAATCGTACGCCTCACACGTATGTACAAGGGAAAGACCGTACGTGAGCTGATGGCCGCTCTTCGCCTGGAGGGGAGCGAGTCCTCGAAGTCACTGTCGGAGTCTATCGTCGTCCGCATGTTCGGGGCGAGCGGGAAGCGAGTCGGGAACGTCGATCTGTTCTCGAAGCTCAATCTCGTCGTGAAATCGACCCGTCTGACGACGGAGGGGGCGAACGTCGAGGACACCAAGCTCTTCTCGATCGACCTCGTCCAGATTGGTGAGGAGGCATGCTTCGAGGATTCTGTCATTTATTCCGAGATGAACGAGATCCACTTTTTGTTCGCCATCTTCGAGACGCGGATCGGGGCCAGCCGGATTGACGACGTGTTCGTCGGGTTCAAGCACCTGATGTTGTCGGAAGACCTGCTCGAGGTCGAGCTGCGCCGGACATGGCAGGAGGTACATGATCTTATGGCACAGGGTCGTCTCCTCGTGACAATCGACCTCGACAAGAACGGGGCGGTGAGGTATACGAAGCAGACGAACGTTCCGCGTACCCGCACTAACCTTCCGAAGTCTCGCCAATACCCGTTCTTCCTACGCGGGAGCGGTCGTGATGCCAAGGACAAGGTCCTGTCCATCAATGGATTGTCACTCTATCGACAGGACCTCTGGATCAAGGGGACGTTGATCTCGCGTCTGCTGAACGACGAACAGTATGTCTGATCAGCATCTCTCTTCCATGACCCATTTGATTCGGCAGACCGAATCACGCGACTATGCTACCATGCTCCCGTCGCACTTTCTGTGCATGACGCAAAGAGAACGTTGCTATATGACCGACATTTTATAACGAAAGACTGCAGGGGAGCGACGTGATGTCCGCTCCCCTGTTCCGATTATATTCAGTCGCTCTCATCGCAGGTTCTCGTATGATTGCTTCCCATCAGATGTCTGATATGCCATTGTGGTTCGTATCGATGAAGGCATCGATTTGATCCGAGATGCCGTCATGGTCGATATCGAGAGACATGTCCATAGAGTCGACGATTCCGTTGTGGTTCATGTCTATGAAGTTATCGTTCACATCAGGTACATGGTCGTGGTCTAAGTCCAGGAACGCATCCTTTCTGTCATCTATACCATTTAGGTTCGAGTCTAACATCGAGTCATTCGTATCAGGAACATGATCTTGATCCAAATCTAGAAACGGATCTTTGATCGTCGCTCCTAGTGGTCTGAGTGGGTCTCTAAACATTTGCTTCTCCTCCTTAATTTAAGAACAGGGATTCTATTCCTTCATCCTTCATCGCTGGTTTGTCGAGTATCGATGTGATGATCCCCTGCGGCACCACTCCTTGACTGAAGTCGACGGGTAAGGTGTTTTTCGCATATAGATGTACAGACTGTTCCAAAAGCTGTTCCCTTTGCTCATGGCTTGGTTCGAGCCTCATGATTTCACGGGCCTCGAGCTGAAGGCTCTCGAACGTGAACTGATTCAAGAGATCGACATGATGGTTGATTGTGAACGCATTCATGTGTCGGATGAGATCGACTGCTTTTTTGAACAGGAATTCATTCTTCTTGAACTCTTTTTCGATTTGGATTTTAGTGAGTTCTTCTCTTTGTTTCGCATCCGCCCATCCAGAGAACAAGGTCATCGTTGGAAGTATCAATCCCAGACCGCCTGTAAGTACGGTGACCCCGATTCCGGCGATGAGCGCTCCTCCCATCTTTCTCTGACTGCTCTTCTTATACGCTTGGTCTATACTTTTCTGATATTCATCATTCCTAAAATGCACATATGTCATTTGAGAAAGCAGGTTCTCCAATTCGACGAATTGTGACTTCAATTGTGCGGATAACTGGAAGAGCTGCCTTTGCTGCTTCTGATAGATGTAATCGCTCTCGCTACTGACACCGACTTTGCTTGCTAACGTTGACATGAAGTAGGGGAACTTACTCGATACTTCTTCCATCCTCTTGCGTTGTTGATATATAGCGTGATACATGAACAGACCGTAGTTCGTCATCTCATCTTTCGAGAACTTCTCTTCGTCCATAAAGGACGACATATAATTCAATAGTATCTGCCACTGTCCGAAGAACTCGTATATCAGCATGTCGCTCAGATTACGGGCTCTTGATGTCATCAATGCTGTAAGTGGAGTATCAGAGAGCGACGGAGTCTTTAAGTCAAGGATGATTTGCGTGTAGGTTCCTTTATACAGGTCGATAGGGATTTCCACCTCCCATACGTCCACGTTCACCACCACGTCATCATCGACTTGATGAGTTTGAGCGTTATAGAAGTTTTTGACTGACCGTTCCCAAAGTGTCTTCCCGGGTATTGATATACGGACCGTACTAATCTTCAGACGCTCGAAAAATACCGGGAACCCTGTAGTCGTTTTTAAGATTTTAGGTGTGTCGATGTTTTCTAGGAAATCGGCAGTGAATTCTGAAGACAATAGGCCGTCCTTTAAAACGATGACCTTCGCGTCATCATTGCTCTTATGTAGTTCCTGATAACTATACGTTTTTATGATGTGTTCATTTTTTGAATCGAACATATACCATGACTTGTCATCTCGCCACAGAAGAAGTTCCTCGAAAGCAATCTCTTTATCATATGCAATCAGTCGCGCGTTAATTAGTACATGCAGTTCAGTTGGTTTAATACCCGTATTCATACAGAGGACTTTAGTATTTTCATTGAATGAACAAACGATATCATTCTCATGCTGCAAGATGATATACCTCGACCCCAAGTATAGTTTAAGATTCTCGATTTTAAATTCGTATTTTAAATTCAGAGTCTTTGCTTCATACATTTTTAAATATTCTCCACTTTTATATGCGAAGAAATCACTGACTACACCTCTTAAGACGATCTGATTAGCCTTGTCTCCTATCTTTCTTGCACTCACGAGATCATCCATTACCTGGTTCAAGATTTGTCTAATCTTCGATGTACAGAACAACTCATAAGTACCACCAGACGTTTTTATTGAGATGACGGAGTTCTTACACGTATGAACCTCGTTCTGGATTTCCTCGATATGTGATAGATGGACTTTATCTGTTCCTTCAGAATCTGATTCAAAATAAACATAGCCATTCTCAAAGTGCACTTTTGCAAAAATAACCTTTTGTCTAAACTTGACCAACGTATATGAATGTGCTGTCTCCTCTGTTCTAGGAAGTTCCTCGTATTCTAATGCCAATCCTTTAAGATCTTTAACGTTAACGATAGTTATAAAATCCTCGTGATATTCACAATCACCTAGAAGGCGGAACATTCTCTCAAAGCTACATGCGAAAGAGAATAGTTGAGTCTTTCTGCTCGACAAACCTTTAACCTTTACGCACCCGTCAACAGTTGACCGGGATACTGCGATTTGTTGTAATTCCTTTCCATAGTCTAGCCGTTTATGAGAAGATTCGACAAAGAAACCACCGGTATCTTTCATAGTTATGAATTCTCTATAAAATTCAATTGTATGCTCACCGATTGTCGATCCATTAGCAATCATGCTCTTACCCGAAATTTTCCGTTCCATTAAATTCTCCTTTTTTAACGCATGATGGGGTTATTCTACCTATAATCGAATCATTACATATTATGGAATTTAATTATCGAGTCAATGTTTTATATTTATATAACGTTTTTAGATAGAAGTACCTTTCTTAAACAAATTTTTCATAAAAGTATTATGTCACCTTTATTCACGACTAAATACTTGTGATAATTATACATTATCACAAGTAGTTGTATGTTATACTATTTGTGTACATTAAAAATATGACATCTTATAACATGGATTAAATGGATTAAAACGTACATATATCAATAATAATTGAATGTAATACAAAATAAACGTAGGATTTCACGTCATATGACACGGAGGACGGTCCGAAAGAGGAAGCGTCGAAGGCCGACGAGGATGGAGGAGAAGGGGATGGAGAACGACACACGAGGATTGGTGACGAGGGAAGAGGCGGCGCTGGCTTTCGCGGATAGCCGGGAGAAGTTGCTGGCGGTGCTCGAGGACGACCACCTGAACATGGAGGCGCTGAGCGACCTCGAGATTTTCGAGCTGTTCTGGGCGACGGAGCTGTTCCCGATTTATAGCCAGAAGAGCCCGCACACGAAGCGGGCCTACAAGCAGGACCTCGATTACATCCTGCGCTTCTTTGTGACGAAGACCGAGGGCGTCAAGCGACTGACGATCCTCAACCTTCACGAGTATCTGAAGGACGTCCACGACCAGTACGCGCCGCGAACCGTCAAGCGGCGCAACGCCATGCTGCGGCGCTTCCTGCGCTTCCTGCACGTCAACGACTACCACGCGCGAGACCTGTCGCTACAGGTGAAGGACCAGATGAAGCCTGAGCCGCTGCGCCGCGAGATCGACTTCGACGAGATGGAGGCGATTGCCCTCGCATTCCGTCACACGGTGAAGCAGAAAAAGAACCGCGAGCTGTTGCAGCTGCGGAACGAGACGATGGGCTACCTGTTGTTGACGACCGGAATGCGTGCTTCTGAATTACTATCACTTCAATTCAGTGATGTTTATGATTCACCGCAGAGAACTTATGTTGAATTTAAAGGAAAGCGTGGGAAATGGCGTCGAGTTCCATTATCTCAAAAATCGATTCATCTCATCAATCGCCTTAAAAAGTTAATGGAAATTGAAAAAGTGATAAATCCTTATATTTGTTTCAACATACAATCACCTGTAGGTACTCCTATTTCATATGAAGCATTAAGACTTATTGCTCATGCAGCCTCTCACCAACTGACGTCAAAAAAGAGCTCACCCCACTGGTTCAGACGTTCTTTCATTACAAAGTTATTAGTAAATGGTGTTTCTTTATATGAAGTGATGATTATTTCTGGTCATGAGTCCATTGCAACTACTAATACTTATCTTCAAAAAATAAAAAAAGATTTAAATGAGTTACCATTTGAATAAACTTTTGAAATACTGCGACAAATTTTTATGTAGTGATGACACCTCGTACACTGCGAAACAAGGGGCACATCATGCAGAAAAAAGTTCAGCGCAATTTGCCTTTAGCCTATAGGAGTAACGAACCAAGTCTTTGCTACTTACGTTATACGTCAGAAAGGTTGTCAAATTAAGTGCAACATTTCTCCAGAAAGACCTCGTATGCTGATTTCCAATTGAGACAATTTCATGGGCGACTAAATCGTTCTATATGAAGTTCCTTATTCACGAAAGAATCGTCCGGCGTTCTGTCAAGCGGACTATGTGTCACGTAGTTTTTCAAGGATATGTGATTCGATTGCATCATTAAATATCGTACGTGCTCCACATTTTTTTGCATCTCCTTACGACGTCCGGCGTTATTGACGTCGTAAGAAAGATTCCGTTTCAGTTAGTCGGGACCGCTGACGTTCTAAAAGGTTAGCAATGTTTCATATTGAAAATCTGAGTTCTAAATAAGTTTCTATTTTGATTCTTTTTGATGTAGTAAGATGAACATAACTCATAATAAATCCTCCGTTGAATATTGTGTGGTAACTTTATTCTACACGAGGCTGTTATGGTTTTTTGTGTTTTCCGTTAGGTGTTGAACTTAATATTACAATTCGTCTTTTATAAAAAAGACTGATCATTTTGATGGCTTTTAATATTTAATACAATAGAATTTTACACTAGGAATTTGAATACTAAAAAGTTTATGAACACATTAAATTAGCAGGTAAATTTACTTACTTTATAACCAATCATTCATTCCTGTCTAATTCCATGAGTGCTTGCATAGCTTCTTCATAATTAAGCTTTGGTTGAAATTCGTTATTATTGAGACCTTTTTCATCAGAGCTAACAAAAGTTGGACCTTGATCTCCGTATGCACTATATTCAATAGTTGCTAAATCGTAGTATCTAAACTTCTTCAACATCATTTTATAAAAACTCTGATCGTGCGTTGAAATAATAATTTGTTTTTGATGTTTTTCAACAAACAATCGCAATAGGTCTATAAAGGATATTACATTAATTTCATCCATACTTTGAATAGGATCATCCATACCGATTAATTGCAAAGAAGACCACTTTTGCTTTAAAGACATCGCTAAGAAAAGAGAGAGTGCAATACTATTCACTTGGGCGGAACTGAATACGTATGGGGCATTTGCGGTTACTTTCTTCTCTTCGTTCGTTTTAGAAACATTAATCGTTAAACAATTATTGTTGTATCGTCTATCTAGTACTAAATCTAATTTTGTGAAAAGTGGATGAGAATTAATCTGTTCAAAAATCGTTTGAATTGTTTCCTTTAATTTCAAAAACACTTCTTCATTTAACTTTGAAACAGCCTCTGTAGACTTATTTATTAGTTCTAACAAAGATTGAGAATCCTTTCTCATTTCAATTTCCTTTAACTCTAATTTATTTACTTGATTTTTTATTTCCTCTAATTCTTTTTGTAACTTAATAAGCCGCATTTTTTCTGTATTGAATTCAATCATGCTACGTAATTTAACGTTGGCATTCTCCATATGTTTAGACCTTACCAACTTCTGCTCAATATCACTTAGTGCCATCTTCACAATAATATGTATTTCATTTATATTTGATTCCTGAAGATTCATCTCTATTATTTCTAACGATTTTGACAATCGGCTAATACGATGAATCTCACGATCATTCGTTTCAAATATTTGCTGTAATATATACTCATGTTCTTCAATATTCGAAATATCGAATTTTCTTAACCTTAGTTGCTCAGGAAGATAGTCTAATTCCATTTCTGTAACTCTCTTTGAAAGGACATCTTCTATTTTTGTCGATAATTCTATATATTTCATTTGCAGTTGTTTTTCAATATTAATATCATTTTTAATACCTGCGGTTTTGCAATCTTCTTTAAATTGATGGATGTTTAATTTCGTTGCATCAATTTTTTGTTGAAGATTTAATTGTGTTTGTTTTTCAGTTGAAATAGTTATATTGATTACCTTTATTTTATTATTAAATTGATTTAACATTTCCTGAATCTTTATTTGTGATTCAGAAATACGTTTGTTTGCTGAGTCCATATCATTATTTATTACCTTTAAAGTCTGCTGAATTTGAAAAATTAAACTTTCTAATCTTGGCAAATTCTCATTTATTTTTAGTTGTTGTTGCTTAATATTTTGAAGTATATCTTCTTTTTTTATTCCTTCTGTTCCACATGCTGGGCAACTCTCTAAAACCTCAGATGTTGTTGAAATATAATGACTTAATGATGATAAAAAGGAATCATAATCTTGACGTGTATTTTTAATTTGATTTATAGATTCTTTTAATGTCTTTAACTGATTAAATTGTTCTTCTTGTATTGATTTTTTTCCTTCAATAAATTCGTGTTCTTTAAGCATGTCACTAAACAGTGAATGAATAATTAGATAATTTGAATCTTCCATTTTCAATTTAATATTTGATAAAAAGTCCATTTGGTCTCGCCATTCCGAAGTAGCAATCTGAACACTAATAAGTTCTATAATAGCTAACAGATTAGTCCTCTGTTCTGTTAGTGAATCTACTATTGCAATAGACTCTTCTTTCAGTACTTTAGTCTTTTGAATTGTCACTTCTTGTTTATGGACTTCATTAGCGTCTGTTAATAATTGTTCAATTTTCGTTTTTGATAACGATAGTCTTTTAAAAATCTGTAGTTGCTGTTGTTCGTGTAAAAGAACTTTTTGTACTTTATGTATATATATTTGGTTTGGTAACTCATTTTGTATTTCATTTAATAATTGATACTCATTTAATAGTTTCTTTCTATCAACTTCTACCTCCTGCTGATTGTTTATTATGGCTTTTTGTAATTTTTCTATATTATCTTTACAGTCAGTGACTTCAGGATAAATTTTTATATAGTCTTTTAATGCATCATTATAATCTGTATCCTCATTTTGGCGCACTTGTAACAATAATTGATCTACTTCACCTCGTAACTTATCCCTTGCGCTTGTTCTTTCTTCAATCTGAATTTTCAACCCTTCTAATTGAGCATTCAAGGTGTTTCTTGTATTACGAAAACCCTCACGATATTTATCGAAATGATCTGTACCAAAGAGAATCGATAAAGCATTATAGCGATCTCTTTCCTGCATTCCTTTTAAAAATTCAGAAATTTTTTCTTGAGCTAAAATATGAGTTAAACTTAACATGGTTGTTGGTGAACCGATTTTTGATAACCAATCGTCATTTATAAGCCATTTTTTTAAAGTTGCTTCTGCTTCTTCACTTTCTTTATATAGTTGATTTGATTCATCAAAAATTTTCAATATATACTTTCCGTAATCTGTACGATCTGTAGTAGATGCCGTACACTCACGTTCTATGGTAAATCGTCTTTTATCCGATAAAATGACCCCTAATTTAACAAAAGATTTAACTGAAGTATCCGCATGTAAATTTCTTATAAATCGAGTTCTTCTTCGCTCATTCGATGCTTCATCGAAGCGGTGAATTCCACCTGTTAATACCCATTCAATTGCATCATAAATAGACGACTTCCCATGTCCATTTGGTCCGTATAGAATGATAATATCAGCATTTTCCAAACAAAATATTGCTTGATTATTGAATCCTCTAAAGGCCTGTAAAGCTAACGAAGTAATTTTCATTCCTGTACTCCTCTACTTTTATATAGCTCTAAAAAAATCTTATCATTTGCTTTATCTATAGAGTTACTTTCATAAATATTTAAATCTAATCTCTCTGCCACTTCTGACGATACAATCTTTTTTAATTCGACTAAAAATTGTTTATCGGAAAAAAAATCTAATTGATCGGAATTATCTAATTTTAACTCAATCGGAAGTTTTCGATTAAATTCTTCTAAATTTTCTGCTAAAACAATTTTTTTAAAGTACATTCGGTCATTCTCAATTTGTTTGCAAAGCTCTATGTTTTCAACTTTAGATTCTACGACTAATATTAAATACATATCCCACTTTAAGCTATATAAAGGGCCTGATAACTGGCTCTGGATGTTAACTGCAAATTCATCCCCCGCTTTTTTCCAATTTTCTCGTAATAAACTCTCATTATCATATATTGCAATACCAAAAATTTGTTGAGGCGAACCAAATACTTGCGTTAAAAAATTTAATTTTATATTATCAAATTTATAAAACAAGTCATTATTTTCGAAATATTCAATAACTTGATTAATCATAGATTTTTTCACCAACCATTCTTTCTAATTCGCTTCTTGTTTCCGCTTGATTTCGAACTTTTCGAACACACTCTGCACAAATAACTTTAACTTTATTTAATAATTTAAAGTTATTTTCCTCAACTCCTTTAATATATCTATCATCTTCGGACTCTATATATGATTTAAGAATTCCTTGAAATTTAAAGGGTTGACCACAGTATTTACAAAGGTTGTGTTTATTACTACTACTACAGTTATCAAAGATAACTGGATAAGGAGGAATTGGTATTTCATGTGCAATCATTAGTTTCGCAGCAGATTTATTAACCATTTGATTATGCATGCTCAAAAGAATCTCTGACATAGCTTGATTTCTTTCCTGTGCATAGACAAAACTCATATTAAAATCGACATCAGACTTCACTCGAATATTAGCAAAATCATCATCTTTTAAAAACTGTATATTTCCATACATGATTTTTATCAAAAATATTATTTCAAATGTAGCTTCTAATCCACCGAATAGTGTATCCTCATCTGCTGTAGGGTATTTTGAGTTCTTTAAAAATAGCTGGATATCATCTAAATTATCTATAAATTGTTGTTGTAATTCAGTTAACTCTACACTAAGTGACTCTTGTAATTCATCTGGAAAACCTTCAATAAACCTAGCAGTATTTGAAACAGCTTTTTTAATCTCTTTTTGAAGAGGTGATTCTTCAGATTCTTTTTCTAAAATAGGTATATATTTTTCAAGCAAATTTCGCGAGCGCTTAAGTGTTGCTGCACCAACTATTGAACCAGCACTTTCATTTGAAAACACCGCAATCACTTTTTCATTATGTATAATTGGCGCTCCAGATGTCCCCTCAATTCCATATCGACCATCAATAATTTGAGGCTTATTACAATAAAGAGATAGATCGTATTTTCCAGATACGCTTTCAGATAATCGATCCTGTATTGTACCCTCATACACTTCTCCAACATCCCTTTTTGAACCAGGAAATCCAAATGACTCCCATGTTTCTATACCTCTTATAAAAGAAAAATCTAAAACCATCGGTTTGATGTGATTGATTGGTTCACTTAACTTTAAAATTGCTATATCATTTGCTAAATTATCTACGTCCATATCTTCCTCATAATCAATGTTTACAACTGAATAGTTTTTCGATTGATCTACATTTGGAAACAGAAGATTGTAATTAGTTACATTTTTATCTACAAATATATGTTTAGCAGTTATTACATATTCAGGAGCTATTAAAAAAGCCGTTGCCATTTCTCCATCTGATCCATTTAAAAGTGCTACAGCTGCTTTATTTACTTCCATTTACAATCTCTACCTCACTTTTTACAAGTAAACTTGTATACTATCTTGAGTGACATCTCGGTAATGCATTTTATAGTGATATTTCTGCTGAAGTTCTTCGTCTTCAAAAATCCTCAACTTTGATAGCTCATTTGTAAAATATAAATTTCTTGAAAAATCCTTTGTCTTTCTTACAATAATTTTTGCAATTGTTTCAATGTCTGGATGACCATATGTGTTTCCGTTCGTTGAAATAAAATAATGCTCTGAGTCTATGATATCCAATAACTCTTTATTTATATTTTTAGCACTACCATGATGAGCTACTTTAATAGCATCAAAATGTATCGGGAATTTTGTTTCATCAAATATATCTCTAAGTTGCGCCTCTATGATAGACGGTATAGAATCACCTAAAAACAACATTTTTTTATCATTGAATTCGACTATACATGTAATAGAACTTGCGTTAATTTCATCAATGTCTTCTGGAAAAGAAATACATGCTAATCTCTCCAAATTATTCGTTGTAGACGTATCTTTAATTAAATTTTGAATATGACGTGGTCGTTTCATCAATGAAATACATTCGATAGCATCATCAAAAATAGCATCCCCATTCAATTCAATTGTTGGAAACTTTATCTTAAGCTCTCTTTTCCAAACTTTTTTTAGCTTTTCTAGTTCATTAAATGTTGGTGTTACTATTGTAATTTTTACTTCATCATTTAATTTAATCGGTTCTTTCTGATATGAAACTGCCTGTCCACTAAAATATGTATTCCATTTGTATCCATGATAACTCAGGTTTGCTGCTAAACGCGAACCTTGTTTACCACTTGTATCTATTGTACCCCCATCACGATTTTGTTCTACAACAATAGAGTTATCAATAATATAAGTCTTTTCTTTCTCAGTAAGTGGCTTAGTTGTCTCTATCATTTCTAAATGCCTATAGCTATTATGCCAGATTTCTTTAACGCCAATAACTTGTGGCAGGTCCGCAGGTCCGTTATCTTCAAAAAATCGAATACCACCGCTAATATGATCTTGATCTATATGTGTAACGACAACTAAATCAAGTTCTTCCTTTTGATCAGCCATATATTTTAAGTGCTTTTCAACATGTTTTTTATATGTACTGCTATAGCCAAAATCAATTAGCATGTTTGTATTATTCCTACCCATACATTTCACTAAAAAACTATCACCGTTTCCGGCTTCAAACATGTCTATTTGAATTTTATGCATGCTCTATTCCTCCATATATATTTATTAAGAGTTAGTACTTAATTGTATCATTTAGAAAAGATAGATTATCTACTCAATAAGATACTATCACTTAGGATTTGTACCTTTTACCAAATAATACGGAATACAATAAATCAACCTTTTATTTTATATATTGAAATTATAGTATGTTTTTTCCTAATTATTTGACACTTAATAACGCATCTTTTACAAAAAATAAGGACACAAATTATATAAAATCAAATGCGAAATTAGAATATTCCATTCAGAATAATTTCTATAGATAATAGAAATTTATACTATTTTATATTTTTTACACTTAGGGTTTGTTCTTCATGGATTAACAATAAGAGGAGCACAATCTATTGCTCCTCCTTCTACTTATTTAATGTAATTGACTAATAAATTTAGTATATAAAACTTTTTAAACAATAGATTCTCGCAGCATAAACCCAACAGTAGACCCTTTATTCACCAAAAAATTCAGAATAACTATCGCCTTATTCCTTAATACAGGGGTTCTTTTAAAAGTTAGTCGGTTTTCTTCTATATAGCGTAGCATATACTCTTCTATATAATATTCCGTATTAATTTCTAATTTTTTATATTCTAAATGTGAATTATTTTTTATAATCTCGTATAACCATTCAATTCCTTGTGATAAGAAATTGTAACCAACACTATTTAAAACTTTACCGATAGCGTATAAAACACTAGGTTTAAAGCCTATTTCATGACTCATATGTCTAAAGAATAAATGCTTTTCAACCTTCAATGAATCCCAGGATTTCATATTTTCTCCCCACCACGGGAAGGCAAATAAATATGTTATTACAATGTTATTAATACCCTCATCGTAATATCTATTAGAAGTTATGATGCGGTCTTTTTGTTCTGTCTTCTTACATAAAGAAATCACAACAGTTTGTAGTTGACTCCATATATTCCAAAATCCTTCATATTTATTAGCTTTATCTTGTATAAAAATAATATCTCTTAAAAGCCATTCAAAAGCTTCATAATTATTAATATATGGAGATAAGCATCTAATAAATCGTTTTTGTTCTGATATTGGAATAAACATAATATACTTTGCTAACCATTGAATATAATTCATTTCAAGTTCTATATTTCTTTCTAAACCATCTCTTATATTACGCTCTTCCTTAAATAATATTTCCCAAATAAGCTTTCCAACTTTGATTGAAATATCCCTTGTTTTTTCATGATATGGATCCAAGCACATACTTAAAATTATTAAATTAGAGTAATTTAATGTCGAAAAATCGTTTGGTACAACACATGAACTATTTAAAATAGAATAGATTTTCTGTTCATACTTATTTAGAAATGCTATTTGTGAAATTCCATTATGAACTTTAACCGACAAATCATAAATGGGCTTCAATTCTATATAACAACTAATAACCTTTAAAGCTCTTGTATCATTTAAATTCCAAAGTTTATTAGAAAAAGATTGTATCGCTATTTTATTGGAATCTAATATTAATAATAGGGATAAAGCTAATGATTCTTTTAAAATTAAATCATTTTGTGCTTCAGTTATTATTAAGGGCAAAGCATCGATTGAGGCGTCCATCCCTGTTCCAGCTTGGATCATCTCCAAAGATTCAATATTTGATTTAATATAATCTAAGATGTTCTTTATGCAGTAAATAGTATTATACTCAGAAATCTGTCCTTTAAAATCTCTTAAAAGGACAACGAAAGTATATATAGGCGCATAATTCGGTAACGGAAGATAAAAAGTGTCCTTACTTTCAAAAATTTCTTTTGCCTTAGAAAAAGCTAAGGAAGGATTTTCTTCAAACTCACTATATTTTTCACTTTTCAAAAAATTTTTTTCAAACCTATATTTTGCCCACATATATAAATCTAAACCGTCTAATCTTTCCTTACTTTCATTATTTTGTTGATTTTGAATTTCAGTTAATAGTTTAGGGTATTCAGCAATCAAGGGCATATAAGTATTCCCATTTTCTTCAACAGCATTAGTAGTTTCAATCTTTAATTTTCTAACATCCATTCTATAGTAAGCAAATTGATATATATCCTCAAATCCTTCAATTTCTTCAAACACTTTATCAAATTGATTGTATAAAATCTTATTTCGTTCATCTAAAATTTCTTTTGGTAACTCTTCTAAATTTAATTGATATTCAAGAATTACATCTTCTAGTATTTTCTTTCTAAAGACTTGATTATTAGTCCTTATCCTTTCATCTTCATATAATTTATTAGCTGGAACTACACCTTTCAAAAAATTCGAGCTCGATTCTTGAACAGCTCGGATATTGTCTAATACAAAGACCTCTTTTAATGGAATTAAAATACATGCAATATTAAATAATTTTTGGGGATAAGCTTCTACTAAACTTACTACAACTGAAGTTAAGGCTGCTGATTTTGAACTTAACAATTTTATACAAATATCTTCTAAAACATCTGGTATATTTTTTAGAACCATTAATAACCACTTCTCTAATGCCATTAGAATACTTTCAAGCAAATTAGGGGCGGCTGAATGTGTACCTCTATGCATTAGCCACAAACGTCGACTAGCTATTTGTTCAATTTCTTTTCCATTTGGTAAAGTCATTTTAATTGTTAAAGTTTCATCATACTTATTAGCTAAATCTGAATTACAGTAAACTTGAGTTACCTTATCGAACACATTAATAATGAAGTCTATCGTCTCCAGAGGATTACATTGTAATAGTCTAAATATAGGAGTTTGAAAAGCACTAGATGGATAATATTGATGAGAAGTTGAGTCATTTAACCCAAAAGAATCTTCAATTTCATGTGAACTATACAATACGTCCTTTTTTTTAAAAAACCAATATTTATTTGCCAAAGCAAAAATTAAATTCGAATTAGAATCAGCTAAATTCCCACATTTAAATACATTAGTCAATGACTGCTCACACAAATCATAATACTTATGCATATGATTAAAATTTGTATCTGTTATTACCTCTTCTACGATGGAAGATAGCTCTTTGTCAATTTCCCAAGAACTTGACAATATCACATTATTGACCTTCTCAATATTTTCATCATTTAACTTATAGATTAAAGATTTTTCAGTTTTTATTTGTTCATACAAATATAATGCAATTAATCCTGCATACTTAGTTTCAATCCCTTTTACATTATGCAAAGTCCAATTATATAAGCATTCGATTACTAACATTATATTTTGAGGATTCCATTCAATTATTGTTAAATTTTCATAGATAAAATTAAAAATATATCTCCATCCTGCTCCAGTTGGTTTTGTAGATCTATAAAGGTTTATAGACATTTTTTCTTCAGATGTTAAAATTTTATCCCAAAAATCAATATTTATAATCCTACAAGTTGTTTTTAATAAAAATACTGCTCTATATAATAATTTATATTCATCTTTAGCTAATATAGGTTCTATAAGATTTAATGAAGTATTATTATCTTCAATGCTCATTAAAGTTACTAAAATCTCATCTTGCCATATAGTTGAGACTTCATTCGAATAAAATATTTCAAGGATAAAGTCTGTAATTTTTTCTGCTTCTTGCACTAGCTTCTCTTTAAGCCATAATCGAAGATTTTTTCTAACGATCAAACTATCCCCAACTTCTTCAAAAAAACTTTTACATTCAACTTTCTTCATGTATAAGCCTTCAAATATATAGTTTAATACAAGCTCTTCATAAATATCATGACTCAAAGAATATCCTCTCATAGTCTCATCATAAAATAATATTTCATCTTCTTTAAGTGCCTCGATTGCTTCTGAATCGTCATTTAGTTGATATTCATAATAATATATACCTCTATTTGCACAAGATAGGACAATATTACAAATGGTTTTTTCTCTACGAATATCCAACTGTCTATGATAGTTTGTACTTTTAATTTTATACTTCCAAATACTTTCTATAAATTTTTCCATTGTAGACATATCACTATTATTTTCGCATGCTATTTCCATGTATAATCTTAAATAAAACAGATTACAAATTAGATTTATATACGGCTCTTCTTTTGGAAGAAAAACATCTGAATCTTGTAATAAATTTTGTAGTTGTATTTTTGATAAAGTATTTATCTTCAATTCTTGATAACTTATCCCGTGTAAAAATATATTAATAAAGTTATCTTTGTGCACCGTCCTAACTGTAAATATAATTTTCCATCCATATTTAAATAATAATTTCATAAACTCATTAAATGTATCTCGGTTATTCATTATTAAGGTTTTTTCAGTTGAATCAATTAAGCAAATTTTTTTCTCTTCATCTTTATACATTTTTAAATAATCTTCGAAAGTATAATCTCCAAATCTTCTTGAAAATTCTGCAAAAGTTGTAACATCAAAATCTGTTGCTTTAAAAGCGATAGTAGCTCCACTTTCATTTTCTAATAAATCTTTTGCAAAGCCTGACTTACCAGATCCTCCATCACCATAAATAATTAAACATGAATTTTTCGATTCATAAAAAGAAGTAATATCAGAATTCTTATTTTTAATTTTAAATTTTTGATTTTTATAACTTATAGTGGATTTTATATTCTCTAATTTATTTTGACTATGAAGTTTAATTTGAGCCAAGTATCCTTTAATCCCCGAATCTGGATTAAAGAAATAATCTCTAATAAGTTCTAATTCTGATTTCATCAAAATTATTTCAAAATTACTTTTAACTCTCCATTCAACAAAGATTTTTTTCTCAAAACCATATTTCTCAATTTCTATTTGATAATCAGGTTTAACTTTATCTTTATTACTACTGGTACTTAATTCTTTGTTTGTATAAATTATAAATTTACTTATTTCAGGATATTTAGTTTTTGCACCCTCAATAGCTTTTTTTAATTCTTTTTTTTTATCAGCAATACTAGTTCCTGCATCATAATATTTTGCTTGAAATCCAATGAATTCTTCACCATTTTTCACAGGCAATGTTTCTACATATGGCTGATTAAAGTACCTAAATGTTCCGTTTTCAATCTTAAACTCATCACAAAAGAGTATGTACGCTAAATGTTCAAATGCATCCCTAGCCTTCTCTGTAAACTTATATTGAAATACATCCCAGTTAACAGCTATATCTTTTAACATAATATCACTCCTTAATTATTTAATAATTATCTCTCTAATCTTTTTTGGTAATTATTAATTCTTGAATGTATTAGATTGAACTTTAAGAAGAGCAAGCAGAATTTTTTAATTATCTCTATAGTTATTTTCTACAAAAAATATCAAATCATTTGATACATTACTATAGATTTTATTTAAAACTTAAAGCTAGTTCCTTAACTACGTATTCCGTCATCTCATAAACAGACTCTCCAACTGCTTCAATCTCTCCGCGCTCGAATTCACTCCCGTCACTCGACAAGACATAATTCATCATTTGTTTCATGGCCAATCCCCCTTACTCATAGATACTATCCAGGTACGCAGCGTGACTGCTGTAGACCTTCTCGAACTCTCTAGAATAATGATGGTTACTTCGATTCACGATGGTGATTAAATCATCCTCCGCCGTCTCGATGACTAGCAACGCTGAAGCTTTCGAATGAAGTTCTTCTATTGATAATACTCCGTCCTCCCCCATCAACCACTCCATGAACGAGTCCGCATCTGGTTTCTTCAGTGTTTTGATGAACACAAACGATTTCCCGATTCGTAGACTCTTGAGTACGCCGACACGCAGAAGGATGCTCTCATAGAAAAGGTCCTCGAAACCAATTTCTTCGAGTGGATGAGTTAACCCGTCCTTGCGTAACGAGACGAGCGTGAAGAAGTCTCCTTCGGATACATATGACTCGACCGCCTCCCGGTAATCCGAGATGTCCTTCTCCGTCACGCCAGCTCTGGAAAGACAACGATCCGTGATGTAGAATCCTTTGTCGAGGAGTATCAGCCTCGCATGACGTTCAAGGTTCTTCAATAGTCGGCCGGCCATGTCCGTGCTGAGGACCCGATGTTGCTCAGTGCGGACATAGTCGTTCGAGAAGATGAGTTGCTCAAGGTATGCCGTCGAGTTCGGATAGCGTAGTCGGACCGCCAGCTGATCATCGACCCGGTATCCGAGCAGCTCCGCATCAGCTGCCGTCAGTCGTTGCTTGTCATACGACGATACCGTCCGACGGATGATGTCCACGAAATCCTCGATGGGATAGCCGTCATCAATCAGGTCGGATTGGATTGCTGCCACCTGCCCCGCTTCCAGATTCGTCCGACTCCCCTCCTTCTTCGTCCGGATGGTCGTCTTCCGTTCATGGATGTCCTTCACCAGCTCCGAGATGTAGCTGGCGGTGAACCAATATCCTTGCTTCGTGATTGTGCGTCCATCCGGTAGCGAGCATAGGTCAGCAGCGTTCGATGCCTTCGTTTTCGCATGAAGGATCCGGTTCTCATCCTGCTTCGGAAGGTTGTTCTTCATGACCACCTTGGTCTTCTGCTGGACCGGTGTGATGACGATGCCCTCCTCGGTCGTCTCCTTCACCTGTCTCCAGAACCGCTTGACGGAACCTTCCAACTCCTTCTCCGACATCGACCACAACTTATCCCCGATGAAAATCGTACGTCCTTGCTTGTCCGTCCGGAACGTCAACAGGACGAACACCGTATCCTTGAATCGACGATATACCTGACTCTCCTCCCAAGGCTTCTCGACCCATCCCAGGAAGTCGATTGTGTCCAGGGACATCAGCTCCTTCGGCCGTCCCTTCTCGGTCAGGTTGATTGTACGGATGGAGAGCTCTGGTTTTCCGGATTCTATCCGGAGGCGTTCCACCTGGCCCTTCACCGACTCCACCATGCGGCTCGCCACGTTCGTCAGTCGTGCCTTGCTCTTGTTGAGGTCCGGGTTCAGTCCGTATGCTCTCGATATCTCCTCCAGGTCCATCCCTAAGAGTTCGTGGAAAAGTAGATCGTTCTTATTCTGGTTCATTCCTATGACATCCTTTCATCGATGGAAGGTACAAACCCTCCCTACTAGTTCTATACATCCATTATATGACTTTATATGAGAAAAGTAACGCTGGTGTCTTGAAAATCCTGTCATCGTACTCGGATTGATATGGTCGTCCTCTCGTCTACGAATTATAATCAATGCATAGGATGTTTCGTTTCTCGATACTTCTTTCTGATGAGGAGGGTAAACATGAACACCATAGGACAACCTGAAGGATGGAGTGCATACGAACTGCTCGGATTGATGCATCGTGAGATCGAGTCGCTAGGCGCCAGCGGCTATACGGCACTCCGTTCTCTATGCGAGATTGGCGTCAGGCTCGATGACGTGTTGGATCCAGTCATCCGTAGTCACATCCCCTTGTCTCCTGAGAAATCCAAGGTCCTCTTTCGGATGGTCGATGACCTCGGTGCAGAGAATTGCCGTGAGCTATGCCGCCGGCCGAATCTCTATCACCTGACGATATCCCAGAGGCATCCCATCCCCTACACCGTTATTGAGTCGTTACTCTTGAGACGCGGCTTCATGCTCGCCGATTTCTCTTCGATGTCGTTCCTCGAGTTCCGTGAACAGACACGTGGTGAAGGATCATCCACCCTCTATCGGAACATCATCGGTGCCATCGAGGAGCTCGGTCTGTTCGATGAGAACCAGACGTTCCTGGCGGATGATGTACAGGATGGGCTCAACGTCATCCCCTTCCCAGGTGAAGGAAGGGATGATGAACTCTATCCACTCGATTCCGTCATCCACCAGAATGACGTCGAAGATGCCCTTCTTCGATATCTGGACGAAGGAGAACGGTCGGGTACCACTTCCCTCGAGATGTTACGCTCCCTCTTGAAGGAATTGCCGAACGAGAAGATTTTAGAGAACCACCTCTTTGGTAGCACGTTCGCGACATATTCGCTAACCCGCACCTTGTTTCAGACAGTCTTCGCCGTCCCTGATCACGTCGACCGTTATCTCGAACTCCTCCATGGGCGTGGGGTGCAGAATACGCTCTCCATGGATTTCGTTGACATCCTGGATGCCGGTCAATTGTCACGTTTCCTTCGCGTGCGTGATGCTTATGTCTGTCCCGCCACTAGCATGGTCCGACATTACGATGTCGAGAACATCCTGCTTTCTTTGACGGAGGATCGTCACTCCCCTATCGACGAAACGGTCATCGTGAGGGATGCGAAGCGGATGTCGATCGTCGTCAACCCGCATGGACACATGGAAACCTTGGGGATCACGAAGGAGCGGGTCAAGGACGCCATCCGGTCCTCCACTTACCTTCTTCGTGCCGAAGGATACGTCCGCCGTTTAAGGGTGCCCTATGCTAGGGACATACTCTCGGGTTTACTATCAGATAAGTTGAAGGGATTACGCGGTGTGTTCACGCCCCGGATTATCTACGATTTATTGTCCCCTGAGATCCGCACACTCGACATCCAATCACCGATGGAGCTGAGGCACATACTTGGACGGAAACATCCTTCTGATGAACTTCACGTCCTCTCTCGTGAAGAGATTGCCGTCCGGGTGAGGACGAGACGTGAATTCATCGAGGGATTAATAAGACTTCATACCGAGTTCATCTCCATCCGCGATCTGGTTGAGGGAGCAGCTTCCTCCAGCGGTCATCGACGGACTCATTGGGAACATCATCTTCGTTCCCTACTACTCGATGACGTCTCGTACGTCGAGGTGGAGCCCGACGTCTACCTCCGTGTGTCCAGGTTGTCCGATTCCGGCTTGTCCCCTTCAGAACTTGAAGGGTATGTCTCATGGCTTCTCGAGATGTTACCTTATGAGGAGTTCATCAGTTCCTCGATGGCAGCGGGCTTAGGGCGAGGACATGCGGTCTATGGGTTAGGTTTTGATTCCACCTTCTTCGAGAGCTTGTTGCGCAGGAGCCCCTTGCTTCGTACACTGTACATTCCCGGAGGCACCGTCTACTATCGGAACCGGAGACAAACCCGTCATTCGGTCGAGGACTTCCTGTCCTCACATGTCGAAGATGGCGAGGCGATTGATGACTACCTCCATCGCCTGGAGGAACGATATGGTTTCCTCCTCGCCAAGGAGCAAGCGCTTCGAATCCTTAAGAACACCGAGATATACGTATCAGAAGAACTCGCACGACTCTTCTCCGACAAGGATTCTTTTTTCCGATATGTATATGGGAGTTGAACACAAAAAAGTATGCGCCGGCGCATACTTTTTTTATTCTCACTCTCATCCTCCTTGTTCTCGCATATGTATACCTTTATGACACCCTCCAACTCTTCGCCTGCCCTTAAAGTTAAGGAACACATCGATCATGCCCGTGAGAACTAAGTCTTTTTTATGGGGCGATTGGAGGTTTACTTGTTCAAGGACTGTCACGTGGACTCTCTTGAACGACATTCCGTTCATCTTCCTAATTCTATGTATCAATCCATCTGTGCGGTCCATTCTCGCCTCATTCCGACTTTAGAGAATTCGGAGACTCAATGATATGCGCCATCTTGTTTCACGTGAAACATTTCTCGGTAGGACCACCCAGCTTCTTTTGGTTGATGTCTGTCACTCCTCCGACGGCCCTCGCCTCAATTGATTGGTCACAGTGATGGAGATGAACGCCCTTTCTTCGTCTTGCTCGATTCGTGAAAAGGATTGACGACATACTCCTATCCTTGATAGAAGCTCTTGTAATCCCCCGTGATGAATAAAATGATTCTCATCATTATGGTACGTGAAATAAGAAAAAGTATGCGCCGGCGCATACTTTCTTGAAGGAGTAGACATTGGATTACATCCTCGATGATTGTGTCATCGATTCATCCTTACGATTAGATTCCGCAAATAACATGTCTAGGAATCTCTCCGAATCATCACTAATGAATATCCTTTGATGATTGTATAAAGAGATCATGAACGTGTGTCGAGCTCCATGATTCTTGATTCCTAAAATCTTATCTTCATAATGGTTCAGCAAACTCAATATCGAATATCGATGGGGCAGGGCAGCGATGGTTTTTGATGCCTCCCGATGAATGTTTCTTCCGGAAAAGTATGCGCCGGCGCATACTTTTCTATCTGATTTCCCCGTGCATCGCATGACATGATATGCTAGATACATTGAAAAAGGGGGCGATGTACCATGGACAGTTCATCATCCGTCCAACACCGACAGCTCGTCGTTTCTCAGGCAGCAAAGACGCTGCTAGAGAACGACGTCACCGAACAACTCGCCTCAATCGACATCGTCGACGTAGAGGCATATGTCAATCAACTATATGAGGAATGTTATGAGTTCCAGAACGAAGAGGACGTCTATACGAAGCTACGCTACTACTCGTTCAAGAAACTGAAGAGAAGATGGGTCAGGTCCGCCATCCGAAACTATGTCGAGAATAAGGGGCCGATGAAAGAGCTTAGGGGATTGTATAAGATGTATCTCGAGTTCTGGGATATTTTAGGCAAGGAAGGCTTCCAACGAAAGTTCTCTGCCGACAGTGTCGAAGATCTCATGCAGGAACATATACGCGAGCTCGAGGAATGGGCCGAGAATAATAACCTTCTCATCCATACGTATCCACATTGGGGACAGAAGACGAAGAACCAACGGACGAGCACCATGCGGACCGACATCCTGATGGTCATCGGGGAAGTCGCGAAAGGTCTGAAGCGAGTGCAACCGAAGGCACACGTCGCGACGTCCACTTCGATCACCGTCCCGTTCTTCGGTCTGGCCGATCGCATGAAGAACACGACAGAGAAGTTTAATCAAGGGGAGGGGACGTTGATGGACCTCTCGCTCGACCTACACGATTACTCTGCCGTCGTACCGAAATACAAGCAGGGCGTGCCGAACAATCTATCCGTCCTCGTCAGTAATGAGTTCCTCGCAGAACTCGACGGAAAGGTGCCCGACCTAGATTCACGCGATTTCGAGGCGTTCAACGAGATACTGTCCTACCGAGACCTGTCGTTCCAGACGAATCGGAAGATCGTATTCCCGATTTCGAAGCTCGTCAAGAAGATTTACGGTAACGACAGCGGGAAAAGCTACGCCCTTACGACGCAGCGTCTCGTCAAGCTGGGATACTATCGGGTCGCGGTCCGTAACGAGGAGGGGGACCTCTCAATCTTCGGTCTGTTCTCCTCCGTCAAAATCAGTGGGGCGTCTGCCATACAACGTGACACGCAGATCACCGTGACCGTCTCGGAGGAGGTCTACGACGATCTGCTCAAGCAACAGATCATCAGCATCTATGGGGAACAAATCGAACGACTGAAGGGGACATTCGCCTATCATCTGTCGTTCGTCCTGCAGAAGGAACGTCTCAACTCCTTCCAGCTCAAGGAGGAGATGCCAGCGAAACGACACTGGCGACAGTTCACCCATTCCATTCGTTTCAACAAGAGTCGGAAGTCCGAGAATCTGAAGGAGCTCGAGACGAACCTCGATCGGATCAAGGATCTCGACTTCATCATCCAGGACTGGCATCGTTCAGGAGATTACTACTTCCTCTACTTCCATCCGCTCGAGAGGTGGGAACTCGACGATCGGAGCAACGTGCTCCTACTTTGAGGAACTGTTCCTAGGTCGGGCCATCGTGATAAAAGTCGCGATATGTATCTGGCAAAAGGTACACAGGTTATTGTCGATTTCAAGTGGATTGAACTTCATCTTTCTAGTCAGGACATCCATGGAATCATCGACTACTTAGTCTTAAAAGGAAATATCCGCTCTCTTTTGATCATCTGCTAAATAGGAGCAAGGATCAGCTCGACCGCCATCGGTTTCTTCGGCCCTTGGAAGTCAGGCACTACTACCTTATAAGGAGGAATCCCCACATGATCAATCCAGAACATCTTACTGCCCTTCCCTACAAGGAGAAACTCTCTGAAGAAGAAATTCAGATGATTGAAGGACTGCAGAAGAACCGTGCAGCAATCCAAGTCATCAACCGACTCACGTTCCGCTTCAGACGACTCAAAGAACAAGATATCCACTCCGCGACAGTAGATTTCGATGAAGAGTTTCCTCTGTTACATGAGAGCTTCGGTGAACCCCTCATCCGCTACTTCCGCTTGAAGGGGATTTCTGTCACGCGCGTCCCCCACACAGGAGAAGAAGACCCTCTTAATACATTCGGGTATACTCTTCTCTTCGACTTCTCGTCACTTTGAGAAGAGCGTTTATTTGCAGAAACGCTAATCACTAACCCGACTACAGGGGGACGAGCATTTACATGAGATGTTGATGTTATTCTTCTCTTATAAAAGGTTGATGTATTCTCTTATCAGTTTTAGTTATATCTATGTAGAGGCTAATGTCTTACTTTCTAATAGAAGAAGAGCGTACGGATTTTCATCCGTACGCTCTTCTTCTATTCCCATGTATCCTATCGTTCCATGTCCGTCTCACTGCTTATTCATCCGTACCACCCGTATCTTTTTTCCTTGAAGTCTTCGAATATACCTTCAATCTCTTCATTCATCCGTTGCTTACGTCTTCACTCTTCGTCAATCATTACCTGATCGAACTTCGTCTGAAATTCCATCCTTATTCTATTCTTCTCATCCTCATCCATCTCTGCGGTCAGCCATTCCATTCTAGTCAGATTATCCATCGGTATGAGATATCGTTCGATGAAGGCACTCGTATGTCTCTCATACTTCTCCAAATCCACATCGACGGCCAAGGCTCCATCTCTCCATGTAGCTGGACTTTCTGTATGCTTCTTCTCTAATGTCCGCATTTCTTTTAGACCTAATGATAGTTTTCCCGATTCGATTACCAAGACGGAGTAAAAGATGCAATGCCAACATCAACAAGAATATGCCACCTGAGCTCAGGTCGAACATCTTTTCCACATCCGATATCTTACTATCGACTGATTCCATTCGTGTAGAATCCGAACAGACGACCTTCCATTCTCTCGTGAAGAATCACATTTGGATTGATGATGTGTTAGGGTGATATCGGTCGTAATCACAGACGGAACAAACTAATAGGAGGGAATCGGACAGTTTTGGTCGTCATGTACCGTACTCTACTTACCGGTTTCGATGGACAATCATGGTCGTTGGATTGAAGACAGTCATCGAGATAAAAATGCTTTCAGAACATACGTTCCCTTTATAGGATATTAGTCTAAATATACATTGTGGATCTTAGAGTAGAGATATCGGATTAGAATCAATGTAGATGTCGAATTATGTCGTAAAACGACCAATTTTTGATTATGGTCGTCCAATCCCGTACCAGAACGACATATATTCATCGATTCGAGATGATTTCTGTCGTTTTTGACCGTACCGAAATGACACTTTTATTGTTTTGGTCGCCTGTCACCGTACCTGAACGACATTTTAGAAAGAATGGTCGCGAATTCCCGTACCAGAACGACATTTTAAAGAATTCTTGAGATTTCTTAAATTTTTTTTGGATCGTTCCACAACAAGATTTGTCGTCTTCCACCGTACCGGAACGACACTTTTTCTTGTTCTGGTCGTATTCCACCGTACCGGAACGACACTTTTAACGTTCTGGTCGCCGGCTACCGTACCGGGACGACATCTGGCAGTCAGAAAATCATGAAAATACTAGCGAAGAGAGGCCATGGATGGCTTCATGTCGGGATTCCTTGGATTTTGGTCGTTTTCGACCGTACCGAAATGACATCTTTTTGACTTATGGAAACGGCTTCATATCAACGTTTCTGACATGTTGGTCGTCTTTGACCGTACCAGAGACGCGTTTTGACAGTTCTCCCCCTGGACAGGATACTAATCTTAATAGTTCACAGAGTAGGGGAGGTTTAGGAAATGTCGATGAATCAGCAGAACAGACACGTATTGGTCGCGAACAAGGTGCTGATCGCCATGAGCGGTCTGACACGTTGGACGAAACGAGAAGAAGGCTTTATGTATGAGCAGCATCACTATAACATCCCCGGACCATTCCTCGCCCTGAAATGGACGAAGTCGCGGATCCGCCATCTTCTCACATTGCTCTCGCATTGTGACGACAAGGGCATGTTGTCCCTCGTCGAGAGCGAGGCGCTCGCGGACCATGCCCGGACCTCCGTCCGTTCGCTGCACGACAACCTACGTCTGTTCGAGGAGGCGGGGCTCATCCGGTATGACTTCCACTTCACCGGCGTCCTATCGATCGAGCTCGTCGACTACCTCTCCAACTATCGTGACCTCACGGAGGAATCGGGCAGCTTCGGTTCGAAGACGGGATATACCTCCATTTGGTGCGGGATGATCCGTCATCTCATGGAGATCGACCACGTCAACATCCTGCGCGTTGCATTGCGTGCCCTCGTACAGGTGGAGCGGGACATCCATGTCCAGTCCCAGGAGAAGGCCATCCTCACCTATGACGAGGTGAAGGGCTTCCTCCCTCGCTATTGTGGCCATCGTCTTGCGGTGAAGGGCATGCTCGACCAGCTCTCACGCATCTTCGACGTACAGCTCGTCGAGGACACGAAGGACTTCCTGTCGGCCGTCAAGGGTAACATCTCGCTCAAGCGACGCATACATACCGTCACACGTCCACTCATGTTCCAGATGAAGATCGGGGAGAAGGTCGACAGCAGACGCATCCGCGAGGCGGAACGCGCGAGCACGCTCATTGGTTGGTTCGACCTTCGTGAGGTGGCCCGTGACTTCGTCGACTTCGACCTGCTCGAGGTGCCTCAGGCTTCCCTCAAGTCGCTCAGCGACACGTACGGGTTCGATGCCTGTGACGAGGTCCTGCGTTCGATCCGGAACGACTTCCTCCGCTACGGGGAACGTCTACAGGAGACGGACGTCTACAGTCTCTTCTTCCAGTCCCCGGTCCTCTATCTCAATGAGCGTCTGAGACGACTCTCGGAAAAATTGGCCATCGCATGATGGTCTATTTGTCATGCTCTTTTCTGAAAAAGGTGGTGAAAACGAGTAAAAACATCTCCCATATCGGCGTCATCGGCCTCGAAAAAGGATACGGACGCATCCGGGACGTCCATCCTGGCGATTTTTCGAATATGTCATACCATTCAGGAAAAAAAACAAATATCCATGACACTAAAAAAAATAATGAATACAAAGAAACGATTCGTTCTGAACGAAAACGAGTATCAGGAACACATAATCCAAACGAAAGAGAACTTCCTCAAATCATCCTGTCTCTTTATCAGATGTCGATATCAGCAAGAAACGTTGGCATCAAAGACTCTATGATCGATTCTCGTTTTCCAATTTCTTTTAATTCTTTTTTAATCTCTTTAATCTCCTTGAATATTTGTAATGAAGATAATCTGGTAAGCCCTCATGTCATCATCTTGGAAAAGTAAAGTTCGCTCTATTGATTGAAGTACGAAAAGAACGACAAAAGTATTTGTATACATTTCGACATCGAAACGTATACGTGATAATAACAATGTATACAAATGAATATCACGTAAAAACGACAACGAACCATAAAATTATTGTCTTCAAACGACTTGTATGTGATGATGGAGACAGAAAGGGGAGAGATGATGAACATTCTGACGTTCTACATATCAAAGGGAGGTTCCGGGAAGACGACCTGTTCCCTCAACATGGGCCATGCTCTCGGTGAACTTGGACAACGCACCCTGCTCGTGGACCTCGATCCACAGGGTTCCCTCAGCAAGCTGATGCTCAAGGAGTCCGATACAATCAAATACATGACGCTCTTCGACGTCCATGCGAGAGGACTCGCCATCGAGGAAATATTGTTCGACGACGAGAAGCATAACGTCAGTCTCCTCCCCTCCAACGAACGGAACGCCCGACTCATCAATCTGATATCGGAGCAGGACAAGCTCTTCCTATTGAAGGACATGTTGGCACCATTAGCCGAGGAGTTCGATTGGATCATACTCGACTCCGTGCCCTCGATCAACGAGCTTTCGAAGGTCGTGCTGTCATGTGCGGACCATGTCGTAGTACCCTTCATGCCGAAGAAGTTGGTCTATGACCAGCTCGGCAGCACCGTCCGGACGATCCGACAGGTGAAGAAGTTCTATAACGCCTCGCTCGAACTGACCGGAATCATGCCGGTCGCAATCGATGCTGGTCTCCGAGGGGACCGGGAATATGCCGAGGCGATGCGCACGCTCGCTGAGTCGGAAGGACTCGACATACTACCTTCCGTTCGTCGCGCAGCGTTCATCGAGAAGGCGGCAGACAACGGAAAGAGCGTCCTCCAATATAAGTCGAAGGAAGGTATCGAGCTCGCACTCCCGTTCAGGGAACTCGCGAGACGCATGACAGAGGGAGGGAACCCAGGATGAAGGCACGTAACAGACAAATCCATAAGGTCAAGCCGCAGGAGCAGCATCCTTACCGGAGTGGATTGACGGACATCGGGTCCGTCGTCCAGCAGCTCCCGGTCTCGCGTGACCTCGAGAACCTGGCCCTCGAGATCCAGGAGCTCGCGAAGGTGCAGACCATCTCCGTCTTCGAGATCGGGAAACGTCTCTCAATCGCGAAGTCGGAGATGCATGACAACCAAGAATGGCGGGGCTTCCTCGAGGTCGTCAGCATGTCGAACTCTCTGGCCTCCCGCTACATCAAGGCATACGATACCTTACAGCCGCTCGAGGAATCGCTCGGCAGCCTACCGGCCTCGAAGATATTCGAGTTGATGTACGTCGAGGACCCGGAGGACGTCGTACTGAACGGACTTCCCGTGATGGATGGCCGGAAGCCGATTGAACAGGCGACCGTCCGTGAAATCCGGGCGAACCGATCCAGTACGTCAGGGGTGAAGGTCAGTGCCTTCCGACAGAAGGATGCGGCATCGACCGTCGTATCGGCACGCGTCCCATCCAAGACGTCCGAAAAGATACAACGAATCGCGAGCGCACGTGGTCTCAGCATCAGTGAGCTGCTCTCACAGATGATCGAGGAGACACTCGTGCGTGAAATCATAGAAGACAGGACAGAAGCAGATGCCATGGAAGGGGACGAAGACCGATGAAAAAAATCGCATTGTACAACCGTAAGGGTGGGGTAGGGAAGTCGACGACGACGATCAACCTTGCACATGCCTACGCGAGGGACGGCCTACGGGTTCTCGTCATCGATGCGGATGACCAGGCCTCGACGTCGAACGGCCTCGGCCTGACCGAGGACTACCCAGGGAAGGTCTTGCTCGACTGCCTACTCGAGGAGAATGATCCGTTCTATTCACCAATCGAGCAAGTCATCGTCAACTGCGAGTATGAGACCGGGACCATCCATCTCATACCGACACGCCGCTCGGCCTCGCCGACAGGGTTGACGAGCCAGATGGGATACGAATACAGACTCAGCGAGGAATTGGCACGCGTCGAGGAACTGTTCGACGTCTGCCTCATCGACTGCCCGGGTTCGACGTCCGCCCTGAACCCATACGCCCGGTGTGCATTGGTCGCTCAGGACATCATCGTCATGCCGGTACAGATGCAGAAGTTCTCGATGGATGCCGTCTACACGGCACCGGAGGAACTAGAGGAGATGAAACGCTATAAGGAGGACATCCACATCGCGGCATTCGTCCCGACGATGGTCGGGTCGCGCTCGAAAGGTGATCTCACGACGGTCGAGGAGCTCGTCGACCTCGGACGTGAGGTCGGCATCCCGGTGCTGACGACGATCCCTTACATGGTCAAGGTCCAGTCCCTTCAGCGTGAGTCACGTCCGGTCATCGATCACAAGGGACCCGCGACGGATGCCTACCTCAAGCTCGCAGAGGAGGTACTCGCCTTATGAGTCGCAAAAAGAAGACACCGACGTTCTCGAGCTTCCAGGCGAACGGGACACTTCCTGCGACAGGGCCGAAACCTGACGCAAGGGAAGAGAAGATCGATGCCGTGAAGAAGTTCTCGGCGTCGACGACGGTCACGAACCCTTATCAGTCCTTGTCGGCGACCGCGCTCTCGCGCGTCATCTCGAAGAACCTTCCGGGGAACATGGACGGATTGGTGCAGTACTATAACCATATCGATGCCATCCATGCGACGAGCTTCGTCGAGAAGTGCCGTGTCCTCGCTCATGCCCATGCGTTGTTCCGAAACGAGGACACGCGCGCAGAATTCCGGGAGGAAGAGGGCGGATGGCTCGAGTTCCTCGAGAAAATCGGAATGTCACAATCGCAGGTCAGCCGGTTCGTCTCCTTCTGGAACGTCTTCGGCGAGGAACTGCTCACGCAGGCAATCGCGGAGGACCTCACGTCCTCGAAACTCGCGGAATTGTTATCCTGGCCGGAAGACCCACGGGCGGCAATGCTCGATGGACGTACATATCCTATCGGAGATGGTGAGAAGACCGTCTATGAGATGACACGGGAAGAACTACGCGAGGTCAAACGGATGCTCAACGAGCGCAAGGATGAACGCGTCATCGACCATCTGCCTCCACGTCGTACCGCCAAGATACAAATCGACTTCGGGGACGCCGACGATCCGTTGTTGAAGAACCTACAGAATCGGGCGAAAGAGGAAGGGACGCGACCGGAGGACATCATCCGTCTCGCACTGGAACAATATCTGCGTCGAGACTAGTATTTAGAGCAGGCATCCGGCCACCGGGTGCCTGTGTCCATCTGAAAATACAAAACAAGTAAGGGTGTTCTAATTTCCCTTACTTATTTTCTAAAACGGATTGTCTTTATTTTCTATATATGTGTAAAATTTAGATATGAGAACGCATCCTCATACGAGGATGCACATGACATTTGGGAGGAATCATACGACATGAACTTTGAGAACACGATTGACCTACAGAAAGAAATCGGAAAAAGCATCTCTTTGACGGACGGCACTCGTAAGCTGACGATCAAAGGAAAAACACGCAGCTATCCGGTATACCAGATTCCACTCGAACACTTACTCTATAACCGTCAAAATGGACGTATCATCAGCTCGATGAACCGTTATGAGTCGGAAGGGAAGGACATCCAGACCCTCTCGAAGGAGGATTACAATGACCTCGTCGAACAATTTATCGTCGAGTCCAATAAATCGGCCCTCGACAAGACGAAGAAGAACATCGACCTTTTCGGACAGCGTCTGCCAGGCGTCGTCCTGAACGACGGTACGGTCGTCGACGGGAACCGTCGTTACACGTGTCTTCGTCAATTGAAGCGTGAAGGGAAGACGTCATTCTTCGAGGCGGTCATCCTTGACCCATCGGAAGGCCTCTCCGCCATCGACATCAAGCGACTGGAGCTCAACCTGCAACATGGTGAGGAGCGCCCGGTCGACTACAACGCCATCGACAACCTGGTCGAGGTCTACAACGATATCGAGAAGAACAAATACTTCACGGTGAAGGAGTACGCCTCGAACACGAACAAGACCGAGGGAGACGTCAAGAAGATGCTCAAGAAGGCGAACCTCATGGTCGAATTTCTTACGTTCATCAACGCAGAGGGAAAATATTATGTGGCACGCGACATGGAACTCGATGGTCCACTCCAGGAAATCATGCTCATCCTGAACAAGGAGAAGGACGAGGAGGAACACGACCGAGTCAAGAGTGCACTGTTCACTTCGATGACGCTCTCGAAGGAAGGCGATTTGACACGATACATCCGACGCATTGGCAAGGAAATCATCCAAGCGGGGAATCGGGAACAGTTCCTGGATGAATATGACGAAATCGTCGAGGACGTCTACGAAGCATATCAGGAAGAAGTGAGCGTGACGGTGAACACGGTCAAGAAGTTGAACGAGAACCTCAAGGACGTACGTGAGGAAGCAAGCTCTATCGTCAGCAAGCGAGTGGACGAGACGGTGTTGACCCGTGTCAAGATGAAGCCGATCGATTCATTGAACACGGTCATCCGGACGCTCGACAATGTCGATGCGGACCAGATTGCTCGGATGGACGTCGGATCGAAGAAGGAGTTCTCCCGTCTCGTCGAGCAGATTCGGAAGGAACTAGAGGCCTATGAATCACGACTCTGACTTCCGTGACCTGGTGCTACGCCCATCCTATTACACGACGGAGCATCAGATTGGCAAGGACTTCTATACGCCCGTCCTGGGAAGGGCGGTCTCCTATGACCGGGTCAGCGGGTATTTCAGCTCGAAGGCACTGGCCTCCTACGGTCAGGGAGTCAAGGGGCTCGTCCAGAACGGTGGACGGATGCGCCTCATCGTCTCAGAGGAATTGAGCGAGGAGGACGTAGGATTGATACGGCAGGGCTATGCCCTACGGGAACAGACCATCGAAAATCTCTTGGAGCGACTCGACGAACGGCTCGATGAACAGGAGATGATGGACTACTGTAACCTGGCTCATCTGATTGCGAGTGGGGTCGTCGACATCCGCATCGGTTTCAAGTCGTCCGGTCTATTCCATTCGAAGTTCGGCCTCGTCGAGGACGGAGCCGGTAATGTCATCTATTTCACAGGCTCGAACAATGAGACGAGCGCCGCCATCCAGAACAACTTCGAGTCCTTCGACATCACGACGACCTGGCTCTCCTCGCCCTTTGACATCGAGAAGATACCTCGTGCACGTCGCGAGTTCGACCTGCTCTGGGCGGACCGCATGCGTGAGGAGAACATCTACGTCAAACATATCGAAGAGCTCATCATCAAGAAGATACTGACATACGACAAGGGGACGATCATATTGGACAAGGAGATGCTGCAGGAGGACGCGATGATCCTGACGGTGGACGATGGTCGGTTCGTGATACACGACAACGTAGCGCCGGGGAAAATAAAAGCGAACGAGCTCACCATCAAGACGAAGCTGAAGCCTTATTATCACGTGGAGAAGGGCTATCCTCATTTTCGTGAGGAATTGACATATGTGGAGATGCGAAAAATCATCGAGCTCTTCGAAAAATTAGGTCGACGACGGGACTTCGATGTCGTAGTGACGCGTGCGCTGGTCGAATATCTTGACCGACAGACCTATCTCATCGAGGAACGCTCGAACTATGCCATGCTGTTGAAGACGCAAGATGATCGGATCGAGGACAAGTACGCGCGCTTCGCGTCGATTGTCGATCGTGAACTCCATCGTGAGCTCCGTGATAAACAGATGCAGTCCGCCTTCTACATGGCGGAGATGCATCGTGCCGCCAACTTCTCCGTACCAGGCGCGGGGAAGACCTCGATGGTATACGGGGCATTCGCCTATCTCTCCTCACAGGAGATTGATCGGGTGAACAAAATCATCATGATTGGTCCGAAGAACACCTTCCTCGCCTGGAAGGACGAATACGTCGAGAACTTCGGGACGAAGCGAGAGCTTCGGCTACTCAACATCCATGACACGGACGAACCCATACGTCAACTCCGTCTCGGTGGAGATTCGTTCGACCTCATCCTCGTCAACTATGAGTCCCTGGGTCGATTCGAGGGCGTACTGAGTGACGTCATCGATGGACGCACGATGCTCGTCTTCGACGAGGTTCATAAAATCAAAGGAATGAAGAGCAAGCGAGCTCAAATCGCGAAGCGTCTCTCGACGCTGACGTCCTACAAGTACGTCCTGACCGGTACACCGATACCGAACACCTATGAGGACGTCTATAACTTCCTCAACATCCTATACGCCGAGGACTATAAGAGTTTCTTCAACTTCAAACCAAGTGAATTGAAGAATCCCACCTCTACGAGAATCGAGGAAATCAATGCGAAGCTGTTGCCATTCTTCTGGCGGACGACGAAGCATGAACTACAGGTGCCACAGGCAGAACCGGACATCCAATACCACGTGGAGGCGAACGATGCCGAACAGGCCATCATCGACCTCATCCATCGTAAGTACATGGGTAACGCCTTCAGCATGTACATCCGACTCCTTCAGGCGTCCACCTGCCCCGAACTCCTGTTACGAGCGCTGGACTTCCAGGAGATGTATGGGGAAGAGGAGGCCACAGGATTATCCTTCACGAAACAATCGGACACCACTCCGGTCATGCTCGATCGGTCGGAGGTCGAACTTCTACGTCGTGTGCCAAAGACACGGAAGTTCCGTGCAGCGGTGGAGCTCGTCTCCGATTTATACGATGAAGGGAAAACGTCCGTCGTCTGGTGTATATTCATCCATACGATTGATCAGTTCCATACAGAGCTTCTTGCACGTGGCATCAAGGCCGAGGCCATCTATGGAAGCACACCACTCGAGGAGCGCGAGCGTATCATCAAGTCGTTCCAGGCGGGTGAGCTCGACGTGATCATCACGAATCCACATACCCTCGCCGAATCGGTCTCTCTCCATCACGTCTGTCATGACGCGGTCTATCTGGAGTATTCCTTCAACCTGACACACATGCTGCAATCTCGAGATCGTATCCATCGACTCGGTTTGCCGCAAGGACAGTACACGCGTTATCACTACATGATGATGCAGGGACAGCCAGAGGCGCATGGGATGGTCGACGAGAAAATCTATGACCGTCTCAAGATGAAGGAACATCGCATGCTTGACGCAATCGAGAATGGCGAGCTTCGCCCTGATCCGACGGTGGACTATGAGGAGATCATCGCATTATTCGAGTGACGCCTAGTCAGTCTGGACGAATGAGATACATTATTACCATATTCAATCAAACTAAAGAGGTGATGATTTAGGTGAATCTAAAAAGAATTAAAACTTTTCTTCAATTCAATGTATTCATATTCGCCTTGACTTTAATATTCTTAATTATTCAAAGTCCTGTCCATGCAGAAGCTGAACTGACACCATTCACTTCGACAGACTCGGAAATTTCCGGAACAACCAAACCGAACACTGACTTAATGATTTTATTCGACGGTAAATGGTATGCAACCAAGTCGAATGAGAGTGGAAAATTTGAGGAAATATTCGATAAAAAAATTGGGAGACAAACCATCAGTTTACGTGAAAAAATGAAGGACGGTACTTATGGAAAGTTCATGTATTACTTAGCAGATAATACGAAGGTATCGATTGAACCACCTGTGTACTTGGGAAAAAATAAGAGTGGCGAATCTGTCTTTTATAGTCCTCAGGGGTTCGAGACCGTTGTTCTAACAAAGGACAGAGTGTACAGTAGTGATTCTCTTTTAAAAATAAAAAATCTGTTCTATAGTACCGTGAAGGCTTATGTGCGTAATGGTGAACGAAAAAGTGAAGTGGTTGATCTGAATATATCGAATCCTGAAAAGGTTCCTTTCACTATATCGAGCAAGGTTGAAGGTGATTCGGTCATGATTACAGGTAAGACGCTGCCTTCGATGTACTTCTTCCTTGAGAACAAGATGGATGATGGGGTGTGGGATGACGGAACATCTTTTCGCAGCGATGAGGACGGTTATTTCTCAGGGAAGTTGTTTGACTCGACCTACTTTGATAACGGTGTTGCGACTTATAGAATTAACATGAACAACGTAGGCGAGGATGTATTTTCCGAGATGTTCAAGAATATCCACACGGTCAAAGGACCAATGATAGGTCCTGAAAACCCGCTCATAATGAATAGGGAAGTCATACGGGAGGGCGAATATATCGGAGGGGAAGGAACGCCAGGACACAATATATTTGTAGAGAGTAATGGAACATTGAAAAAATTGGGTGAAGTCAGTGAGATAGGTCGTTTTTCGGTATCCATACCTCGGAACATGAACGTGCCAAGCATAACGTTCGTGGTGAAAAAAAAGGATGGTACATACTTTGGCGAAGAAATGCACCGATTATACGAACAAAATTTCGATAGTCATGACCTAATCCTGGATGAGGTGACTTCAGATTCTACAAAAGTGACCGGTACTTCACCAAAATTCATGGACATCCAGATTGAATTCTTGGGTATGATGGGGAGTTATTATCTGAACACCACTTCTGATGAAAATGGACGTTATTCCGCGCTACTACCAAATGAATTCGATGGGACAGTAACTGTGACGGCTAGTTACGGTGGTGGTGTGAGTAAGAGTAGGAAGACTAAGGTCATCGATTTACGCCTGAACGAAAAACCTTCATACTATTTTGAGGGCAACGTCATGAAGGTTTCCGTCCGTAACGATAAGTTAATCGATAAATGGATAGAACTATCGAAGGTTCATGCTGACGGGACATTCGATGTTAGTAAGTTCCTGCTTCACGACCGTAATCAGTCTGGCGTGTATGAAATCGGTATCGAGGATTGGACGCACGAGGATCGCTTCAATCTGCGAGTCGTGGATGATAACGATGTGAAATCTGATTCCGTGTCCGGAGAATATGTAGAGCTTGATTCTCCGCGAATTGATGATTTGGACGATGACAGCAAGATTATCAAGGGCCATACTGCTCCAAATATCAAGGTTTCAGCCATGTATTCCGACGGACATGTCGAGACTACCTATAGTGATGAAATAGGAAATTTCACGATGGAGCTTCCGAATGTCAGCCTGTCCTATCGTCCTTATAAATTGGTTGTCGATGACGAGAAGAACAAGGTACGTCGGACCATGGAGTTGACCTATCGCGATACGACACCTCCGTTGATTGACGTGAAACCCATCCATGACTTCGATGATCAAATTAGAGCTAACCTCCTATCTGGTGAGACGATGAAAATCATAATCGTCTATGACGACGGAGGAACCGAGACGGTCGATGCTAGAAAGAACTATTGGGACGACGTGATTTATGATTATCCATCCAAATTCTTCAGAGTAGCGCATTTCGAATTCATTAGTACGGACCAAAATGGGAACGAGAGTCGCAAGAAGGTCATTCCTATCGATACCGTGAGACCTAGTCTCGAGATGATCATTGTACCTTACGCCGGAGAGGGTTCGATTGATGGGAAGACCGAGCCGCTGGCGATGGTGACGGTTAGCATCTCAGGTCGAGAATACACAGCAAAGGCTGATGCAGCAGGACGGTTCTTCGTCAAGACACATGTCCTGAAGGAATCCGAAAAGATTGATTTGAAGATACTCGACAAAGGTGATAACCTGGTCGCGCTAAAGGATGTATCTTTCGTACTGGGAATCAAATATGTGGAACTGATCAAGGATAGGAAGTCTGTCGTCCTGAAAACAAACATCAAAGGTTCGATGGTCGACCCATATCTCATCCTCGAGTACGAAGGGAAGAAAATCACCCGAGGATTCGCCGAGAAGGTGGTGTTCAATCTCGACAAGCCTCTCAAGAACCATTCGGAAATCAAAATCTATCTTTCACGTAGAAACGCGCCTCAAAAAGTGGTTTACAAGGCGAAACAGTCTGATATAGTGGCACCGAAAACGGACGTAGGGATTGATTGGAGAGATGATTGGAACGTCGGGACGAGACTTTACGGGACGAGTGAACCTGGTGCGACCATCGAAATCTATCAGAAGACGAAGAAGATATTCTACACGAGAACATCCTCTGACGGAAAATTCGAGTATGTAGTGAACAGAACCTTTGGTGTACGCGAACAATTACTTCTACGAGTGACAGATGCAGCAGGTAATCGTTCCGAGAAGAAGGTGACTTTGAAGCACGTACCGAGGAAACCGACCTTGGACCCGGTCTTCGATAATTCGAAGGCGATCACCGGTAAGACAGAACCGGGCCTCACGGTAGAAATCAAAGTAAACCAGAAAAAGTATCTGGTGAAGGCGAACAGCAAAGGTCTTTATCGACTGGATGGTAAGGGCTGGATTCCTGGATATACCGTAGTCGTCAAGGCTAAAGGTAAAGAGGGGATCGACTCGCCATATGAAAGACGTACCGTGACAGGCACCATAAAAACGTTGGAAGTGAAGAACATAACGTCTACTTCGCGTTTCGTCGAGGGGAAAACAGAACGTGATTCTTACGTACAAGTTTTCAAGAATGGCAAGAGTATCTCGAAAAAAATCCTGGTCTCGAAGGACGGAAAGTTCAAACTGTCCATCCCGAGACAGGCGGCTAAGACGAAACTCGTCGTGAAGGTCGAACGAAGATACTATAAAACGCTCGAGAAGACGTTTATCGTAGGTAAATGAAAGAAGGAAGGACACGGCCCTCGAATCTGGGTCGTGTCCTTCTTTCTATGCTGATGATGAATGGCAGCCCGTATCTAAATGCTAATCATGTGTTCATCATGATTGAATAGTCCGTCTCACATTACAGGAGGGACTCGTCGAAACGTTTCCGATGGTGATGCATATAGGATTCACGTTGTGGCCAGATCTTGATTGACATCTCCTTTCGGATTCCTACGAGTCCGCAGCTTGCCTCATCAAGTTGTGGGGTCACGAGAATCCTTCCCTCTGCATCGAAGGAGATGAACCCTTTATCGAATAGTCCGTCATGCATGACACATAGGACGAGACCGTTATCCGGGTCATCCTTCTGGATTTCATCCGAGAGAGCCCACGGCAGTATGTGGCTCGCGACGAGCAATTCCCGTACGTCGAGCCCGCACAGCTCGCAACAAGCGTTCCGTCGTAGAAGGGACTCTCGGAAGCGGGACTGGGAGAGTCGATATTTCGTCATCCGCATCCCCTCATGGATGCGTGGTCGAAGACGGTCTGGCATGGGCGGGAACGTCTTCTCCTCCTCATCCGGCAATAATCGGTTCATACGGAACGCATGCCAAGCCTCAGGTTCGTGTGTACTATCGACGACGCCTGTCTTCAAGTCGACGAGCCACTCTCCTGGAACGACGAGAGGGAGGATCGTGAAGCGGGCGACCAAGTTCTCGTAGGTCGCTCCGTCACCATGATGATAGAACTTCTGACGACGAAGGACTTCTTCACGCGTCATGCCGATGACATAAGGGAGGGCGAGTCCGACATAGCGGACATCTTTGGCACCGACGCGTTCGAAGTAGAAGAAAGGTGCATGATGATTTACGGCCGTATCATATGCGTTATCGAAGTACTTCAGGAACGTCTCGTTGCCACGCTGTTTCGTATCAAGGTAGTTTTTGCCGGGTGTCTGGTTATCGCCATAGTACACGAGGACGCCACTCACGGGATCGTATTCATTCTTCCACTCAGTCTGCTTGCCGGTGTCGAGGATGACGGTGAACGCCTCCTCGCGTGTTCCGGGTGAACGCCCCTCTATCATCGATCGACGGATGCCCCCCTGGTTCCCGAGTCCACGAAGACCTTCCCCGAAGCGGAATAGGCGACTCAGGGGCTCGTTAGCGAAGTGGGACGATGAATCGGTCCCGGCCGGATATATCTTTCCGGGAATGAGGTCTTTCGGGATGACGACACTCATGGTCGTCCCTCGGTGTCGTCGATGGTACGTCTCTCGCGATCCCGGAGGATTGCCAGTTCGATGCGTTCCGACACGGTCGAAGCCTGTTGCTCCTTCTCATGCTCGAGGAGCCGGACTCGCATCATCAGCTCTCTATTCTCCTCTTCCAGGCGCTCGGAGTTCCGGGAACGGGCCTTATAGTCGTCTGCGACCTCGGTCAGGCTCTGGATCTGTCTTTGCAGTCGTTCCTTCTCTTCGTCGCTGCGACGAATCTGTTCCTCGAAGTGGAAGACCTCTTTACGTAGTGTCTTGACCGTATCGACATGTTCTTTCTCGAGACGCGCAAGGGCATCGAGAGCCTTCTGTCTTTCCGTCTTCGCTTTTTCAAGGGTTTCGAGTAGTTCATTTTCTTTTTCCGCGAGCTGTTCACTCGCGAGTCGTCCTTCCTCCTCGATCCGAGCACGTTCCTCCGTGACCTCGGCCTCGAGTCGGTATACGGCCTCCTCATGACGCGATCGGACGGATTCTAGGTCCGTCGCTTGACGTTTCAGGCGCAGGGAACGTTCCTCGAAAAGGTTCCCGACCTGGCGGAGCAACAAAGTAAGCTGCTCGTCCTCCTCCGTCAGCAAGGGATCGTGCGAGCGATTCTCGCTCAACGTGACGAATTCCTCGAAGAGCTGGTTCGTCGTCAGCTGGCGTTCGCGTACCAGCTCAGAAATCCTGCGTGTCACCTCTTCCGACAGACGGAAGGATTTATTCTTCATCTCGTTCGTATCATTATTCTGCGGCTCCATGATCATCTCTCCATATGTATAGTTATTTTAGTGCTTCGATGGCCTCATTATAACATGGGGCAGAGGCGAAAAAGATTCTTGCGAGGACGCGAAATTTCGATCTGTTCAAAGCGAATATTTTCTGCTATAATTGAGAAACTGATAGATAGCGAAAGGATGTTCGTATTTCATGGGAACAAAAAATAGATTAAACACAATCGAGCTGTTCGCGGGTGTCGGAGGCTTCCGTACCGGCCTCGAACAGGCGAACCCGGACCTCTTCAAGGTCGTGTGGGGGAATCAATGGGAACCTTCGCGCAAGGCGCAAGACGCATTCGATTGCTACGCATCGAACTTCAAGGAAGGTATCCACTCTAACGAGGACATCACGACTGTGACGGACGAGGCGTTCAAGAACCTCGATGCCCAGCTCGTCGTAGGAGGTTTCCCTTGCCAGGACTATTCCGTCGCGAGGAGTCTTTCGGGTGAGAAGGGGATACAAGGTAAGAAGGGGGTACTCTTCTGGGAAATCAAACGTATCATCGAGGCGACTACCCCACGTTACGTCCTTCTCGAGAACGTCGATCGACTCTTGAAGTCGCCGGCGAAACAACGAGGACGTGATTTTGCGGTCATGCTCGCGACGTTCCGTGATCTCGGCTACAAGGTCGAGTGGCGTGTCCTGAATGCTGCAGAGTATGGCATGGCTCAACGACGGAGACGCGTATTCATCTTTGCTACTCGGGATGATTCTGGTTTCTCCAAAGAGCTTGACTCTTACGAATCGGACGACATCCTGTTCGAGAAGGGTTTCTTCGCACCGGTCTTTCCGGTCAAGCCGGAGGTCGTGAAGAATCGTCGTCTCGTCGGAATGCTACCGGACGATATCGTCGAGATTTCGGATACGTTCTCTGCTAATTTCCATAACTCGGGGTATATGCATGAAGGTCGTTTCTACTCCATCCATACCGAGCCGGTCTTCGAGAAACCGACACCGCTGCGTGATATCCTACAGCCGGAGGACACGGTGCCAGAAAAGTTCTATTTGAAAGATACGGCTATCGAGAAGTTCAACTTCCTCCGAGGTGCGAAGAAAATCGAGCGGACATCGGCTGACGGACACAAATATATCTATGCCGAGGGTGGCATGTCTGAGATAGACGATCTCGACAAGCCTGGCCGGACGATGCTGACGAGCGAAGGGACGACCAATCGGAGTTCTCACGTGGTCGAGGTCAACGGACGTCGGCGTTTCCTGACACCACTCGAGTGTGAGCGGCTGAACGGATTCCCAGACAACTGGACGAACACTATGAGCGATCGGATGCGTTACTTCTGCATGGGGAACGCGTTGGTGGTCGGTCTCATCGAACGGATGGGACGCCGCATCGAGCAGCTTGAGGACCGTCATCCGTTACTCATGCCTGCTCAGGAATCTTTCTTCATCAACAATAACTGATGTGTCGCTTGAGCGACCTAGTCATACCGGAGGCACTTTCGCATGATGCGGAGGTGCCTTTTTTGGTTTCCTGATGACCGATAAAAGGAAAAGCTGAATAGATTGAGATATGAAAAAAAGGGGATGAAAATGATGGCGACCAAGAATAAGAACCTCAGTAAGGTCAAGGGAACGGATACAAAGATGGAGGTCGAGGTCCGGCATGCGCTCTGGCATCGTGGGCTGCGCTACCGAAAGAATTATCGGAAGCTCTTAGGGACGCCGGACATCGCCTTCCCTGCGCAGCGGCTCGTCGTTTTCCTGGACTCATGCTTCTGGCACGGCTGTCCGATGCATTACAAGGAACCGAAGAGCAATGTCGAGTTCTGGCGTAACAAAATCAAGCGAAACCGTGAGCGGGACAAGGAACAGACAGAACATTATCTATGTCAGGGATGGACAGTGCTTCGCTATTGGGAGCACGAGGTGAACGGAGACTTCAATCGGGTGGTGGATGAAATCGATAAAACATATCATTCATTACTCGGCAACGGTGTAGACAATCAGGAGGCTAGGCTCGAGACCTATCTCGCGGAGGAGATTAACGTGGAAGATCCGTGCGAATAATCACAAACATATTAAAAAAGTAAGATTAAATACATTACCGGAAATTAAATGAGTATAAGTGGAAGTGATTATTAGGTAGATGAATTGTAATACTAAGTTCGAAGCATAGTGGAAAAAAAGATAGATAGCGATTTCACGAGAATTGAGATGGAACTCACACTAAGGTGCTTATCGTGCCAATCAGCCTTATATTGAAAGAAAAAAAGTACGATACATGCACGAAGTTTACGCTATAAAAAGGCGTCTTCATTCCCTAAAAAATTACCGAACGTTTATTTTAAGGAAGATAATTTATCACTGAATCTATACGGGACTTGTAAAAGCCAATTCTGGACTCCCTCATTAAAAAAAGAGAGAGCATCAAGATTACGTAGACTTTTCAATGTCTGTCTGACTTCGAAGAGCGTTGAGCGTTCGGATGTTGGGAACTTGTTACCGTCGTCTCAGTCAAAGAGGAATCCAATGCATGTGTCGCAACGTTCGTGAAGCGAAAGAGCTGTTTCTACCTCTCTTAATCGATGGAGTCTGCTTACATCTCGAATGCTCGATTGAAACACTGCGACGATAGATTGTGCAAAAAATTTTAGCTGTCATGAACGAATTTATGATACGTCAGGCGTACCGATTTATTTCGCGAATTTGTATTCTTTTTGGCACCGCGGAAGTAACGAGAACACCAATAGTTTCTTTCGTTAATTTTTAACAGATTTCTACAATATTAGTTATTCTAAACTGGCTCAAGTACTCGCCTGGATTAAGGGTATACCAAGGAAATTCCTAAACTTGAAAACTACATAAGAAGTCTTCTCGTAAGAAGTATTACCCTTAATTTTAAAAACAGTCGTTTCAAAAAAATAATTTACCTTATTTACCAAAAAATAAAATTTTCAAACTTTTTATTGTTTAAAATTAAACAGTATTTTGTAAAAAATAATTATTTTAAGGAGAAAAAATGAAGAAAAAATTACAAGTATTTATTTCATCGACATATACGGATTTAGTGGATGAGCGACAAGCGGCTGTAGAAGCTGTTTTATCTGCCGATCATATTCCTGCTGGAATGGAACTATTCAAATCAAGTGATGAATCGCAAAAAGAAACGATACAAAAGTGGATTGATGAATCGGATGTATATTTACTTATTTTAGGTGGTAGATATGGTTCGATAGACGAAGAAACAGGTAAAAGTTATACTCATTGGGAATATGACTACGCTGGTAAAATTGGCAAACCTAGATTTGCCGTAGTAATCAAAGAAGAGGCACTAAAGAAAAAATTAGAAGAGAAAGGTTTGGAATATCCAAATGTATACGAAACGAAAAATAGTGAAAAATATGAAGAATTCAGAAAACAAGTGCTGAATAAAACGTCCGAATTTTTTGAAGATGTGAAAGATATACAAATCATTGTAACAAGAAAACTATTAAAATATTCGAACATGCCTGAATTGACGGGGTGGGTGTCTGGAAGTAACGTTCGAGATAGCGATAGTACATTAACAAGACTTGAAAATATTTTAGAAGAAAACGCAGAGCTTAAAAAAATTAATCAGGAACTAACAGATAAAATTTATGAGTTGAGCCAAGAAAAATTTTCTGAAAGTAAGCAGAAATATATCAATCTATACGATAGAGCGAAAAATATTTTTAAAGTTTTAAACCTGGATAACTATTATGATGATTATGATTTCGATAGCTTATACAAAGTAATGAATCATTCGTACGAAACTTATAATGTTGATCTACCAAATATTTCAGAGCACTTTAATTTATATAGAAATTATTATGAAGGATATGAAGATATTGTATCAGAATTTTTAATGATAGCTACGGTCAAAGAAGGAGAAAGAATTGAAGACTATTTATCTGAAATTAGAGTTATAATGGCTGATCAAGAAAGTCGTCTTCAACATGTAAAAGGCGTCAACATTAAATTTATTATTATAGTTAATGATTCTGCCGATGAATCGAACAAAAAAGCGACAGAATTCTTGAGGAAAGTAATTGAATTGATAGATCTTGACGAAGAAAATAGTTATAAAATAGAAATATGGGACGATAAAAAAATTGAAGAACTTGAATATGAATTAGTTCTAAAAATTTAATTGAAAGAAGAGAAACAGAGAAAAAGATGTAGCTTTAAGAAAACCATTTTTTGAAATAAATATAAAGTCGATTTTTTTACAAGAGTGAGCTTTATGTTCACTTTTTTTATACCCAGGGTCGTTTGAATGATTGATGTCCGTGGACAAGAATTTTTTTAATCAAGATATTTATGCATTATCTCTGTCAGAGATGAACCATGCTTTGCTACTGTGAGCATGAGATGAATATGGCGACCGATGCGGAAAGGGAATTTACATATAATGGTGGGAATATAATAGATGGAGGGGAAGATGCGAAGGATGTCACAGGATGATGGAATGATGGCCGATATGCGGATGCTCGGGCTCCTAGACCTGGCCGACGCGAAGATCAGTCAGGTTGAGCCTATCATCGGTCATGAGGATATGTTCTATGAACGAATTTGTCGGAGTGACACCAAGGTCCGTTTCATCCCGACCTCTTCTCGAGACATACTCTATCAGGACGAGGAAAGACGGAATCAAACTGATTTCCTCAGACGGCTGGTCATGGATGATATCCACATCGACGACCTATTGACGAACATCCTGGAAAAGTACGGTATCCTGTTCGATAGAGCGAAGGTGATTGAGAAAATCAAGTCCTCGGACATGTACTATATCCCTGAGATGGAGCGGATTTTCGTCGACAAGCAGGTCTTCTTAAATAAGATTTACGACAAAGAATAGGCGTGGCGTTGGCCATGATTCTCGTCAATTTGTGGATAGGTCCTTTTTTCAAAGTCCAGATGAGGGTCAGTCTTATCTAAAACTATGACGTCATGTTGAGGATGATATCCTCATCAGAACTCCATGACCGGTTTACGGATATCTTTTTTAAGTCATTGATGATGAGCATCGTTTTTAGCTAAAGTATGATATCTTGCTCGAGACATGTCATATTTATTTTTTGCACCAAGGTATTCTCGATTGTCCTCGAAGATTGACCGAGAGCATTCCGCTAACATCCCACCTCTTCCGTCGCCTCCGGGCAAAAAGAGGGAGGAGTGATCATGCAGCGGGTTGGTACGCCTGTCCCTAGTCAGAGACCGGGGCAAAAAATTGATTTTTTGATGAGTAGATAGGCAGCTACTTTCTTTGAAGTCTATGACTTTCTATCAAAAATAGTGTTCGTTCCTTTTCATGATAAGCATATTTTTTCTGGTGATGAGCGATAAAAAAATTAAAGTATGGAGGAGCGCTCGTTTATGGAAGAGATGACGAACCTGATGAAGAGCTTGGAAAATCGTGAACTTGTGATGTTATATGGGACTTGGTATGAAGAGATGAAGTCTAGAGGCATAATAAGGACCCGTAACATAGTGGGGGAGGTAGGCGAATATTTCGCAGTCGAGACATATAGGGACAACCCTCGACTACCTGACCTATCTCCCGCACATATCGGCATGAAACATTATGATGCGATGAGTCAGGATGGGACGAGGTATACCGTGAAGACGGTGACAGGCACTTCGACAGGAGTCTTCTACGGTCTGCATCAACCAGGGAGCCTGGAAGAAGACGAACGATTATTTGATTACCTGATCATAGTCGTGCTTGCGAAGGACTATGGTCTTTCTGGGGTCTATGAAATGGATTGGGAGACCTTCATGGAACTAAAGAGCTGGCATTCAAGGATGAGTGCATGGAAGATTGGCGTCAACAATAAGGTTCTCTCACGTTGTGTGCGAGTCGACGACCTTGAATGATGTCAGATGGATGGGAATCGTAGAGGGAGTTGTTGAATTTCAATGAAAACGAATGACGAGACAGTCATGCGAGAAGCAGTGGAGACCGGCGGCTGGGAGTTGATATCTTTGCTCGAGGTGGCACTCCGGAACGACATCCCGTTGAAACTAAAACACGTCCTGACTCTCATCGAATCAGGCATTTCGCTAGATTATCTTCATCATTCCGAGAAGATACGGGTCGAAAAACAGAAGACGTCCGTCCAACAAAAGTCAATCTCCCTCACGATACAAGTTCTTTCGTTCGCGGTCACGAGTAGGATGTACAAAAAGACACTCTATCATCTGTTGCTCGTTAATCAAGGACTGAAGGAGACGGACGTAAGAACCCTGTATGAGTTGGGGATTGAATATGAGGACTTGAAGACGATGACATATCCGAAGTTTTCTTACAAGTCGAGGGATTGGAGTCGAAGGAATCTATATGAACGGATGATGATCAGCTACATCGCACTCGAAGAGCAAGGTCTACCCTTAGTAGCAGAAGTGGATTTAAGTACCATAGGTTGCAAGAAGTCTACTTCGGATTATTTACGTCAAACGACTGGAGTCATCGAAAAAGATGTACGAAAAGCTTATGAAGAAATCCTTTTCGTCTACGATGAACTGGACCATGGATTCACGGTGGATGACCTGAAGATGAGAACTGGAATCAAGAAGGTTCTTCTCAGAAAAGCAATCAACAGACTATGTCATGATGGGTTCTTGATGTACAGAAGAGGGGTGATTCACAAAGAGTACAGGAGTATCAGTATTCTCATGCACGCAAGTAGTGAGAAGACGGATAGGATATTGAGGGACCATCTATCGGGTCAGACGTTCGCCTCGATAGGAAAGCGAGAAGGATTCAGCCGGCAACGTGCGAAGCAGCTATTCGATTATCGTCTCAAGACGATTCCTGCTTCACACTTCATAGAGACCTACATATACGGAAAATACTTTGAATATGGGGGAATGAGCTATTCTTTCTTTGAAAAGGTTCTTCTAGAGAAAAAACAGGTCTATCTTTTCTTGTCGTACAAGTTAGGAAAAGGGGAAAAATCAACTATGGATTTACAAGAAGGGTTGAGAGATGAAGAGAAGCTAAGATTCTTGGATTATTTATCAAAAGATATGGATATGGCTAGCCTGATGGAATGAATGACGAGGAGCATATCTTGAGAAATATTGATTTTTAATCTCGATTCTGAAAGACATCAGGTTTAATTAATTTCTCTATACGACTAATAGAATGATGGTAAACATTAAAATTTTAGCATCCTCATGTATTGAGGATGCTTTTTTTAATGACTCTACACCGATAGATTGTCGTATACAAATATGAAAAATTATCTCACAAAAACATTTGGAAATAAACGGGAGAGGTAGTAAAATGAAATAAAGTAAAAAAAAACATTTTTATAAGTTAATTAATAGAAATAGTTCCATATATAGATTATGAGTAAATGAATCATCGGAAGGGTGATATGTTCCGGAGACGTTCAGGGAGGAAACAAGGAATGGATATGACGAAGGTATTGAGTATCATAAGAAGCTCAAAGGATATCGAGAATATGTTGATTACGACATACAGAAGACCTCGACACTTGTATAGGATGAATCACTCTACGAACCGAAATACTCCGCTATTCACCAAGTTACTATACGAAATGATTTTAGAAGGTGAGGCAATTCCATCGTATGAGAAGTTCGTGAAGAACTATGTGAATATTTATTGCCCGCGTGAAGACGCACAATCCGTAGGTCTACAAGCGAACCTAGCCTACAAGGCCATTTTAACAGATATTCATTTCTACTTTCTTCTTCTTGAGTCGAAACGCTTCGATGACGTTGAGATGAGCTTCTACCATGACATACTTGCTAAGAGTGACGTTCTGCTGACGAAAGATGGCACGGAAATTGGTCTTCAGCTTTTTTCTGGTGACAAGGTGTACGAGAATTCAAAGAGGATTTCAATCCAGCGCATGCAGGGGATGTTAGCATATGTCGTACATGCGTTCCCACTGGAAAAGCGACGCAATTTCGAAGATGCGGACGGTAAGGGAATGTCCTTGTATGACTTACAGGATGTAGAAAAGGTCAATCGCTTGTTCGACGAGCATGAAGTTATGGAAGAACTAGATTTGAGGCCAGAGGACGGGGTGGACCGTTTCGCGGTCTTGACAGGTGCGACCGTTCCGTCAATCCGAAAGCCCGAAGACTCGGAGCCGAAACATTCAGTCATATTCGGAGGGCATGTAGAACCAGGTGTACTCGAAGACATGAAGAGCAGGGGGCTGAAGGTTCATCACATCGATGTCGAGATTGAAGGGATGACACCATTTCGAATAGATGACGGAAAAATGGAAGAGGTGAGGAGACATGAGTCATACCTTCGGGAATATGGAAATCGCTCTGAACGATTCAATTTTGACCAGTATATCGTTGAACATGCCGACCCTAAGGAACATATCGCTATAAATGCTGGAGCAGGGAGCGGGAAGACCACGACTCTGATAGCACGTATCATGTATCTGCTCGATATGGATAAAGTCCAGAGTCTGGAGCGCATCGCGATGATCACCTTCACGAACGAGGCAGCTAACAATATGGAGAAGGCGCTAGCGCGGGAGCTCGTAGGACGACTACGGACGACAGGTGATCAAAAATATATCAAACACCTCAATGACCTCCGGCGTATGGACATCATGACGATTCCGGCCTTCGCGAAGACCATACTCAGTCAATTTGGACAGCATATTGGGATTGGTACGGGATTCCGAGTATCTGCTATGACGCTGGTACGTAGAAAGATTATCGATGAGCAGATTGACAATGTGCTCAAAGAATATGGTATCGATAATCCCTTCGAAGGGATGTGGTATCACGAGGCACGTAGCTTCCTTGAGATGTTATGGGATAAGTTCGAGCAGAAAGGTATTGTGGCGGAGGATCTTCGTAAGAAAGTCGGTGATATGGAGGATCCGGAACTTGCTGATGCTTTCGTAGAAATCATCGCCCGGGCGGATGAAGCACTTCACGAAGAAAAAGTAAAGAACGATACTTTAGGAATTTCTGATCTCACGCGATATCTGAAGAAAATAGAAGGCTCGGGTGCACCATTGGATGAACTTGCTGATCGATACCAATATCTATTCGTCGATGAGTTTCAAGATACTGACATCACTCAAATTCAATTCATCACGAGCATCATAAGGGCGACCGACATCTGCCTGACCGTTGTGGGGGACGTTAAGCAAGGTATATATAGATTTCGTGGTGCCGATTCCTCGGCATTCACTGTACTGAATGCTGCGATGAGGAATAAAGGATTAATCGGTTGTACGACATATAGATTGTCCGAGAACTTCCGCTCATCCCGTCCACTAGTCGAGGGCATGGAAAGACACTTTTCGATATGGAGGTCGGATCCACTAGAGCTTCTTCCGAACGACGAACCAATGTTGTCGAGACGTGAGTCGATTTGTGAGGGTGGATTAGTCCTTGAGGAGGGTACAATCAATGCTGATGAGATAAGGGAGAGATATGAGGAGCTGGGAAGGACGAGTGATGGAGGAGTCGACAGGGAGACACAGCCCAAGAGGACGCTCGCAATACTCGTACGAAAGAATGATGAGGCTCGTACAGTAGGCGAGATGTTAAGGAATGACGGTTCCATTCATAACTTCGAGGTACGCATGGATGGTACGCTATTCGATTCGCTCGCGGCACGGGACCTTCATATATTAATCAACTCCTGGATTTTCCCGGAGCTACGCGAGTCATTATATGCCTTGGCAGCCACAGCCTTTGCTGAATCAGACGATATTCAGAACTTCGACAGAGAAACTAAAAATGTTCATCGACGAGGTTGGAATCGATTTGAAACGTATATCACCGCGAGACCAACGAATTTCAGGGTTAGCGAGAAATGGGAAAGCAGCCTATCACTGCTGAGGGAAAATCCGTTGTTGCCGGTCATAGACGCATTCCTCGATGCTTCTGGTTATCAAGAAAATCTTCGACAAGATGGCATGACAGATATCGATGTTCTGCAATATGAGATGAACATCCAAAAAATCATGATGTTGATTCACGAAAACTTTTCGGATGGACCGCTCGACATTCTTGCACTTCACGATTGGCTGAGCATTCAGATTTCCACGAACAAAGAAGAAGATGAGGCTGAAATCGATGACAATAGATTCGACGGTGACATCGTAAGAGTACTCACGGTACATCGCTCGAAGGGATTAGAGTTCGAGACCGTGATGATTCCGTTCACTACGGGTCGTTTCTTACGCAACGTCGAGTATATCAAGAGGGACGCAATCGTCTATGTCGATGCTGCAGGTCACCCCGAATATGGATGGAAGTTCATCGATGAAAAAAGTGGTTTCGAACTCGTGACCGAGCACTATGGTAGATTAAAGAACGATGAGGATGACGAGCAGGTTCGTGAGGAAACTCGCCTCCTGTATGTCGCCATGACGAGAGCGGTAGACAGACTTCATATCTACGAAATCAACGACAGAATTCGATGTGTAGGTAGACCCGAGACCTGGGGTGACCTACTTACGAGGGAGGGATAAACGATATGCCATATAAGATAATCACTTACGAGACACCCGAACAATTGATGCATCCAAACTCTGCATTCGCGACTTATAAGAATGCCATTCATATCACGGCTACTAACTCGCTGAAAAATGGCATCGAAGAGAGCAACAACGAACTATGTCGATGGATTGATGGTGAAGTCATTGCCTTCTCGGAGCTTGCTCGCGCAATCGGAGGAGGTTGGTTTTCGGCGACGACGGAACTTCTACAATACACTCGTCTGTCTGAAATGCTACGTCATTATTCAGAGAGTGAATTTAGTATGAAGCGCGAGTTGCACGGTGCCTTCGACAAGAATCAAGAATCTCTTCTTGCTACGATACGTTTCCTACGTGAAAGTGGAATCCATGCCGCGCGACTCGATGCGATGGTCGGTAAATCGGCAGAGGAAGAGGCGCTCCGATTCGTCTATCATGAGATGGAGAAGAGCGGTCTCTTCAAAGATTTCGACGACTGGAGTACAGACTTCAATCAGAAAACGATTGAGACTTTTGCGACATCCTTGGTATGGTCGCTTACGAAGAGTAGTGAAGAGTCGAATCATCACGAAATGAATCGACGAGTACATCGGTCCTTCACTGAAGCAAAGGTAATCGTTCTACACGGTTTTTACTTCCTCATGCCCATCCAGAAAATGCTGTTCGATCGGTTGAGTGAACAAATCGATGTCGTCCACGTCGTCAATCGTGCTTCAGGGTATTCGAAAGGTTTTGAACCTGTCGAACGATTCCTTGAAATGGATCAACACCCTCATATACCCGCCTTGGATGACCACTATCCAGTGAATCAAAATGCGAAAAGGTTTCTCGATGCCCTGAACGGTAAATTCGAGGAGGAGAGGGTGGCGGAAGACGGAGAAAGGGAGGTCCAGCGCTATTCCAATCTCTATCAGTTCAGGATGCATGCGAAGGTCGAGGATCATGTGTTGATCTCACCACGTGCTGAGGTGATGAAGGGATACATGGAGGAGATTGGTCAATCTGCAGGACGACAGTTGTCACGCTATCCGTTCGGAAGATTTCTTCTCGACGTCCATAGTCTGAACATTGGACGTTACGATGTACCGAAAGGAGAGTACGGTGACGAAGAAACCCTCACGACTGAACGTGTACAACGTATTTTTCAATCGGGTTTCCTTATTGTCGATGGCATCCCAGCCACCGAATGTCTTCTGGATTTACGGCGATTGTCACCTTTGCTTGAAGGACAACATAGCTTCGAGGAGTGGAGGGAGACATTGAACGGGATCAAGAGGGTGAGAGAGAGGGTGCATTCGGAACTGGGATCTTCTTACATCAGTACACTCGATCAAAGACTCCATGGTGCTCCTTACGAAGCCATCGGACACCTTTCCGTCGACGAAGATGGGATTGATTCCGTACTCAGTGGAATCAATGCAATCGAGGAACTGTATACGAAGTTGTTCGCCTCCGAACGAGTAATTATCAAAGATTATGTGAAGTTATTAGATGACTATGTGCAGATTGAAATCCTGCCACATCTACAGTATGAGTCGGATAGAAAAATCGCCGTGGCTGTACGTGATGCTCTTGCAGACCTAAAGGATGGACTAATCGACATCGTCGAGCGTCGTGACCTTACCAAAGGCCTTAACTTCTTTCTTGGAGGGAAGGCACACGAGGATGAATATGCAGAGGAAATGCAATCAGGAAGTCAATCTGATGGTAATCGTGTACAACAGATGCTGAATAGTGACGGGATACAGTTCGCGATGAACCGCAACATCCATTTCTGTCTCATGGATCAAAAATCTTTTCCCCATCCACAATCGCTCAACCTCTGGCCACTCAGAAAAGAAAGTTCAGATGAGTTGTTTGAGGAGAACTTGAACCTTCGACAGTTAGCCTTGAAGAAGGAACTCGAGTTCGAAATCGCCTGTTATCTCTTCTATATCCTGATGTGCAACGCAGTACATCTCAAGTTCTCGTTTGTCGAGAACATGAGAGGCGAAAAAAAACTTTCCTCTTCTTACTATCTCGACCTGATGGGACTGTCGACCGTCTCGCCACATCGAACTCTACAATCAGTGGATGAAGAAGAGCCGGAAGATGCTATTACGATACAGCACAAGATATTACATCATCGACGAGCATATACGATACTGCTCCATAGTACATATATGAGGTGTAAACGACGTGCGATGTACAGCTTTCTCGTGAATGATCGTCCAGTTTTCGAGTCTGATTTCCATGGTGGATTCACCTTCCAGAACTTGCTTCATTTTGCTCAGGAGACGGTCGAGGCTTCTTCTGAAGAGCGCTTTAATTTAATATCAGAAGCATTCCCTCATCTGACAGATCTCAAGAAGAAGATGCATCGTTCGCGAAGAGATTCCTCTCTTGCTCAGACTAGATATAGTACTGGCTATACTTACGTCGATGGTATCAAGTATAAAGATAAGCAACTGAATCTCACTCTTTTCGGGGAGAAAAGAGCAGAAGAAGCATACCATCCTTTCCGAGATGAACGATTCGAGCTTGTAGGTCCGATAGCAGAACCCGGCAAGCATTGTATGTACTGCCCTTACCAAAACATCTGTAGGGACTCACAAATTCGAGCAATGGAATGATTGTCTAATTTACAAATAAAATCTATCGGATTAAAAATAAAAACATGATTGATTCTATTTAATCAGATGGCTCGAGAGTGTTTTAGACACAATAGCAAAATAAGGACCCTACACTTTTTTTAACAGGTCAGTTCAGGATAAATATGTATAATTCAATTACAAATTATATTTTAAACTAATGCTCCATTTTTGCATTCTTATGATCAAATCATAGGTATGCACTTGAAACCAGAGGCGATAATTTTTTTATGAAAAAAAACAGTTTTGGAGAGTAATAAATTGGACTGACGGACGAACTACTTTAGGAGTCTTAAGAAGAATTCGAGAGCAAGGTTAAATAAAGTGTCAGTGGTGGTTCGTTATTCTCGATAAAATATGGTCAAAAATTACTTGGAACGGAGGGAAAAAATATGTCTGATCGACTATTCGAAATATCCCAGAACATGGTTCAGAAGACTGATGATAGTGGTCAAGAAGATGCACGAAAAAAAGTATTGCTCGATGAGCTTAAAAAAATCTATGGAGAGCAGGCAGAGGGTAGATACGCAGTGTTGAGCTCCTTCTTCGATAGGGTGGATGTTAACTATCAAGAAATCATCGAAGGAAAAGAGAAAGGACACTCGACGCAATCTTGGCTCAAAGGGCAGCTGGCAGAAAAAGAAAAGAATTATCCCGATTTGACAGAAGGAATCATGAAAGGATTCGTTGGACTTTCAACAGAAGATGTAGAAAATGTATCAGCCATGCTGGACGTGAAAAATGACTTCGACTTTGGAATCATTACACACCACGTAAAACAAGACATCGAGATTGGTAGTTTGTCTCAAGCCATCTCCCTCAATGCTACGATGGAGAAAGCCATCGAGAATGCCATACCGCAGGGAGTTAGACGTTTTACAGATGCGTTGAAGTCTAACCTGAATTCGCAAGAGGACAGGGAGATGAAAGAAATATTCACGATAAGTGCTTTGCGGTTCAGGGAAGAGTCTGATGAGTCCTCGATTTTCAGAAAGCTGAATGATACACAGACTGCCTCAATCGTTGATACCGCGTATACATCCGTAAAGGTAGCTTTCAAGGTTGCTGACAAATCCATGACGAGCGAAGAGGCGGTCGACTTTCTCGTTGATAGAGGAGTCGCAAGATTTGAATCACTCGTTCATAGCACGTGCACGGAGCTCGGTGGCAAAGTAGGTGCTGGAATTGGTCGAGTGATTGGAGGGGTATTCGGTCCTGCTGGCATGGTTCTAGGCGATAAAATCGGGGATGCAGTCGGTAAGATGGCAGGAAAGAAGGTCGGGGACTTCATCGTCGAGGGGACTAAAAAAGTGAGTGTAGTTGCGAAGGAAGTCATCCGTAATTTCGCTAGTAGTGCTAAACAAAAATTTCGTGATGGCATAGCAAATTTTAAGGCTAGGTTTTTCTGAGGCGATTGATTTGATAGAAGGAGAGATGATTCATGAAGCCGATCAAGTTCAACCTTGTGATGGACGGAAAGATAATAAGGTCACTCGACGATTTGGAAGAAAATTTCAACATTGATGATGTCTATGATTTATTTAAAAAGAGGATTCTACAAAAATGGTTGAGATTACAGAATGAGAACTCAATCGTAGAAAAGCTCGATAATATCAATGATGACAATACAAAAGTAACTCTTGAAAAAATTTTACATGCTTTTGGTTATGAGACGACGGGTATAGACTCTGGAATCTTCTCGCATATCTATGGTCAAGCTTATCGAGAAGAAGTTGCCGCTGCGATAGCAGAAAAAAAATCGTATAGCGAGATTGTTGATAGACATTATGTAAACTATATCAATTTAAAAAGAACTTTAAAGAATACTAAGTTCGTCCAGACACAGGAACAAGATTCTGAAATCTCTAGCTTTTTGGAAATACCTGATTCAGAGTCAGAACTACTAGGTGAACCAGGTTCTCTTTTCTATCGAATAGCACAACAGCTATTAAAAAAAGAATCACAAAAATCATCAGATGCATCAAGAAAAGATGAAAATATAATAGGCATACTAGCTGTTACAAGAGCCTTTACTAGAAATGGAATGAAATCAGTTGAGAATTTAAGTTATGAGATGTTCATCAGCCAGCTTCAAGAGTTAAAAAATTATAACCAGGCTTTTGGAGATCGTTCATCACTTTACAAGAGTCAACGGAAAGCCATAGAAGAACAGTATATGAGTATTCTGGATGACGAAAAAGGAACTAAAATTGTTACAAATAAAGTTTCGAAACCTGATTACGATGGTTCTACAATTGAAGAAATAAAAGCGATAATAGATGAAATATCAAATAACTATATTGATTTGTTTCATCTTGATTTCTATAGGTTTTTTGTAGATTTTGTAAAGGATAATCCAATCATTATCATGACGTGCTTAATGAATGAACGGATTCGGAAAATACTATTAGATGACCAGAATATTCAATCTCATCTTGAGAATTATCATAACGATAAAGCGACAATTAACTTATTGAAGCCCTACATGAAATCATATGCTGGTGATACTGATGGGATGTGGAAATATCTTGGGGATAAAGAAAAAAAATATCTTGTATTGAGCATATCTGCCGGAGCGGCAAGGGTGGGAGAACAGAAGGACCTGAAGAACGATTTTGATTATCGAGCCATCAATGGGAAATATTTAATCTTAGAAGGCTTGATGTTCAAGAGCTCCTCAAGTAATCAAACCATCCTATACTTGGAGGTCTGAGGCATGAGAAAATTAATACTTGAAATCAATGCTTACGTAGATGCGCTTCGACCAATCATCTATGTTCCACATAATGATTTCATGAGTGTCGAACGAGTAATCGATAGCGTCGCCGGAGATGGCTTTGACATCAGTGAGTTCAACCACGGATATGGGTACGTTGATTTTAGGACAAAGCTCCCAAAGATGCAATGTTCCCTCAGCGAGTTTCTTCGCTATGCCGATGATACAAGCAACGAACCAAAGTTCCTCGTTTTAAAGGACGTCCACAAGGAACTGGATGAACCTGAAGTACAGGCATTGTTGAAGAGCATCGCAATGAAAAACCTATACACAGAGGACTTCTATTGCACGGTATTCATCCTGAGTACACGTCTGACTGTACCATCAGAACTTGAGTCGCTCATGACAATCGTGGAGGTCGGTGCACCCAGCAATTCTGATATCAAAACGCTCATCGAAGATTTCTCAGACGTACAAGATATCACAATTGAGAGAGAGGTTCTTGATGAGATGACGTTATCGTTTAAGGGATTAAGTGAGTTCGAAATCTATCAAATCCTAAATCTGGCATATCAGACGAATGGGGAGATAACGGCTGACGATAAGGCACTGATATTACGAGAGAAGGAACAGTTTGTCAAAAAGTCGGGTATGCTTGAAATCATTAGCTTCCAAGAAGACATCAACGATATCGGAGGACTCGAGAACCTGAAGACTTGGCTGAGGCGCAAGGGACGTATCTTCAACCATCTAGATCAGGCGATGAAGGCGGGCGTCGATATCCCGAAAGGTCTGATGATGGTCGGCATGCCAGGATGCGGGAAGAGTCTTGCTGCGAAGGCGACCGCTAAGCTTTTTAATGTTCCACTACTACGTCTCGACATCGGGAAATTGTTCGGGAAGTATGTTGGTGAGAGTGAAGATAATATGAGACGAGCCCTGAAGACTGCGGAGGCGGTCAGCCCGTGCATTCTTTGGGTGGATGAGATTGAGAAGGCGTTCTCAGGAATTGGTGATTCTGGAGGTGGAAATAGCGTTACAACCCGTTTGTTCGGGACCTTCTTGACCTGGATGCAGGAGAAGGAGTCGACGGTCTTCGTCGTCGCGACTGCAAACGATATGTCTTCGTTGCCACCTGAACTATTGCGCAAGGGACGATTCGATGAGCTCTTTTCGGTCAATCTCCCGAATAAGGAAGAACGGAGACGTATTGTTGATATTCACCTCACGAAACGGAAGAAGAACAACTTAAACATCGATACGATAAAAATCGTCAAAGCGACTGAAGGATTCAATGGAGCAGATTTGGAATCCGTCGTGAAGGATGCGATAGAGAATTTATATCTTGAGGGGCGTGAGACATTAAGTACGGAAGACCTTCTAGAGGTCATCAAAGAAACGAAGGGTATTTCGACGTCTCTGAAGGATAAGATTGATCAAATTAAGGCGAGCCTGGATAAGTTCGATATCAAACCAGCTAGTATCCAGGACGAGATATGAAATGAAATGAACAATCAAAAGATATTAAGGACAAGACATGTCTTTTTATGAAAGAACACTTTAGAATAGTTCTTTTCAAAACCTTGGAATGGACCGTGTATCGTGCAATCATTTCGGTAAGAAAATCAGGAGGTCATGATGGAAGAGAGCTTGGTTAAAGAATTACTTCAGTCACTAGAGAGCGAATACATCGACTTCAAGAAAGCGATGTATCGTAGACCGTCGTACCCGAACCTGCTTTTGGACGTGATGTCGATGGCGAACAGCGCGTACGAAGGAAACCGTTACATCGTCATGGGCGTCAAACAGTTTCGTGATGGAGTGACCGATGTGCATGGAATCAACGAAGAGGAGAAAGAAGACTCATCTACGTTCCAGCAGTTGATATTCGAGAATATAGAGCCTTATGTCTCGATCGAACTTCACTATGTCAATGTCGATAAGAAGACGATTGCTGTTCTGGAGTTGAAAAATCCGAAGGAACAACCTTACATGATGAGGAAGAAGTTCAACAATCTTCATGAAGGACTCTGTTATGTCCGTAGAGGTTCTCAGCAGGGGCATGCGATGAGACAAGATTTCATCCGTTTCGCAACGAGAAAGGAAAATTTTGAATTGTCGATTGTGGACGGATATTTACGTGCTTTGAACGATCGACAGGATTTTTCATCCCTGAAGTGTAGAATCAGGAATCTTACTTCTTTTCCAGTCATGATTACTGATGGATATCTTGAAGTTCTTGACTCCGAAAAGGTTTTGTCGAAAATGATGCTATATGGATTTGAAGAAGATGTGATTGGTGCCGACTTCAGGATGGAACTTCGTCCGATGTCGGAGAAGTATGGGGACTTGCACTTCAGCTTTGGTTCTTCGGATGTCGTAAGGATGCGGATGGATGAATCAGGAATCCTGAATTCAGGAATTCGTCTGAGAGTCGTGCTAATCGACTCTTCCGAGAATACATATGCAGCTATCCATGAAGAACCTTTTATATCGGTACGAGGGGAGTTCCTATGGAAGGTACGCTAATCACCAAGTTTTTGGGATGAGAGTACGTTTCACGAATACTCTAAAAGACGGCTGGACTTTCTACATATACAAAGACGTAAGGGGAAATAACGAAAAACGGATTTGTTGACATACCATAAGGCAGACGAGAAGCGGCCCATTCGACTCATATCGATGGGCCGTTTTTCTCATTCGCTTTCAGCTCGTATGCTCATCTTCTCTTTTGATACGAAGGATTCGTCGCTGGAAGCATCGAGTGTGAAGCAAAGAAAGCCCAATAAAAGATGAAGGATTATGGATTCGATAAACGACAGGGACGTGAGAATGAAGATTTCTATGATACCAATCTCATTCGCTAAACTGATGGAATTAAGGACGATGAATAAAATGAAATGGATGATGAATGCAATTTTGTTCACTTCATGTGAATCCTTTCTTGATGCAAGTATGTATACATTTCGACGTCGAATCGCTCTTCTTCACGAATCACCTAATGGCAAGAAATAGATGGGCGTGTCTTAGGTGCGAATCTTCATCTCGCATGTAGTTGTGATGCGATGATGAGGAAGTACTCATGTGGCGAAGAGTCAATTGGTGACGTTGAAAATCGATTCCCTCTATATATACAAGTTCTGTCGAGTTCCCTGAATCATCCGTCGTCCGAAAAGATAATGGAATTCTCTCACGTAAGGCCATGAACATGATGATTTCCATTTGATCCATGATAGAGACGGAAGAGTCGTCTCGAAGTCCAGTGCTCTCGTCCAATGACAGACGGACTACTGGATTCATGACGTTCGGGGACGTAGGGTGGACGATTTCGTTTTGAAGATGCTGCATGATGAACCTCCTTATAATAAGAACGTATGTTCATATTATGGTACATAGGAATGATTTCCGCAATCCCATTCAAGAAAATAACTTAAGACTACTTAAAATCAAAACTCGAGATGCTTGAAGAACGTCTTCCTCTTTTGATTCATCTTGAAGAAGGACGTAACGGGTGAATAGAATTTTCTGATAGGATGAAGTTGCCCTATACTATACATACCAAGTATTTTTGACACATCAGTTAGGAGGAAAACGAGGATGTTGACGTTCAAGGAACGTATAGATAAACATGAGTATAAATTGAACGACACTGACGACCAAATCGTCGAGTACCTCCTTGGGCACATGGAGCAGGTCATGACGATGTCCATACAGGTACTGGCAGAAAACGTATACACCGCACCGAACACGATTGTGCGACTGTCACGTAAGTTAGGATATGATGGTTTTTCACATATGAAGAATGCAATCAAGGACGAGCAGGCGGATGATGGTGAGAAGGGAATGGATCATCTGAACAAGACGCGAGAACTGCTGGACCTCGACAAGATGGAGGGCGTTAACCATCTCATCATGCAAGCGCCCCGCGTTCTGATTTACGGCATCGGAGACTCTGCCATCTATTGCGAGTATCTGACGAATGGTTATAGGGTCGCCAATAAGAAATGTGAGTTCAACATGCATCGTCATAACACGTTATCCGAATTGGAGACGATGTCCCCGAAAGATTTATTGGTACTGGTTTCGGTCTCCGGAGAGAGCCCGCAAATCATCGAGCTGGCTAGACGTGCCAGGGAGCGAGATGTCAAGGTGGTCTCCATCACTGACTTCCAGAGGAACTCGCTACAACGCCTCGCGGATCATACACTCTATTTCTCTTCACCTCCGACGTTCCATCGTCAGTATAACGTGACGGATCCCACCCCGATTTTCTATCTGTTACGAAGTCTGCTCGAGGCCTACTGGAAGAAATACATGTGATGTGTATAAATACACATGAAAACCCTTACATTAATAATCTATGTGCAGAAAGGAGAAGATTCCGTCTTCTCCTTTTTTTGTTGCTACACTAATCTCATCAAGCCAATGCATGAATACGAGGAGGGGCGAAAGCCATGTTATTAAAGGAAAGCACATCCCTATCACTCTTACATGTCCACCAATCTTTTCGGACGAAGGATGAGGTCATCCGCTTCCTGATCCACCAGATGAAACAGGACGGGGTCATCGCATCAGAGACAGCATTTTATCAAGCGGTCATGGACCGTGAGGCATTGTCCCCTACCGGATTTGAGGGAGGACTCGCCATCCCTCACGGAAAGTCGGACACCGTCCTGAAGGCGTCATTCGCCGTCGCGACACTTGAGAAGCCCGTGTCCGACTGGGAAAGCCTTGACCCGGAGAATCGCGTCGAGTTGGTCATTCTCCTCGCGATTCCGACGGCGGAGGCGGGGTCGACACATCTTGCTTTGCTGTCCGAGTTTGTCACGCGGCTCACGGATGAATCTTACAAGAACCGTCTGCTGGAGGCATCGACCCCTTCAGAACTAGAACGACGATTGGACCAAATCGACGTCGAAGAGGTGACGTCGTCTCGGTCTGACGAGAACACTCCGCTGATTCTCGGTATAACAGCCTGTCCGGCAGGAATCGCGCACACATACATGGCGGCAGAGGCTCTCGTCAAAGCTGGACGAGAACTTGGCGTGGAAGTGAAGGTCGAAAAACAGGGAGCGAACGGTATCGAGGATCGTCACACGAAACGAGACATCGAACGAGCCGTCGCAATCATCTACGCTGTCGATGTCTCTGTGAAGGAGGAAGAACGCTTCGGAGGACTTCCGAAGGTGAAGACGTCAGTCGCCTCTCCGCTAAGGAATGCTCGCAAGCTACTCGAGACGGCAGTCGAGAAGGGTCGGACGCAGCGAGATGAACCCCACGAAACGAACCATTCCAATCATGATCGAGAGGAAGAGAAGGAATCGTGGAGAACGGAGGTCAAGAACTCGCTGCTGACCGGTATCTCACATATCATCCCGATCATCGTTGCTGGTGGGATGACGCTCGCTGTCGCCGTATTCATCTCACAAATCTTTGACTTACAAGATCTCTATGCGGAAGAGGGCTCCTGGCTCTGGCTCTTACGTCAACTGGGAGGTTCGCTCCTCGGACAGTTGATGATCCCGATACTGGCCGCCTACATGGCGTACTCGATTGCGGACAAACCAGCTCTTGGGCCGGGCTTCGCGGCAGGTGTTGCTGCCAACCTGATAGGTAGTGGATTCCTCGGTGGGATGCTCGGTGGTCTCTTGGCAGGATATTTCCTGAAACTACTAAAGGCAAAGGTGAAGCCTCAAGGGACTTTCGCTGGATTCATCAGCTTTTGGGTCTATCCTGTCGTCGGGACGTTGTTCGTCGGAGCTGTCATGTTGTTCGTCGTGGGACGTCCGCTCGCAGCCCTGAACAATGGATTACTGGATTGGTTGAGTGGTCTGGAAGGTGCGAATGCGCTACTGCTCGGTGCAATCATCGGTGCCATGGTCTCCTTTGACCTGGGTGGTCCAATCAACAAGGCTGCCTATACGTTCTGCATCGGCGCGATGGCGAGTGGAAACTTTGTTCCGTATGCTGCCTTCGCCTCGGTGAAGATGGTCTCTGCTTTTTCAGTGACATTATCGACACGCATCGGCAAGGGGCTCTTCACCAAAGAAGAACAAGAAATCGGGAAACAGACGTGGCTACTTGGATTAGCTGGAATCACGGAAGGGGCCATCCCTTTCATGATCAATGACCCCTTACGTGTCATTCCGTCGTTAGTCGCAGGTTCAGCCGTCACAGGCGCCATCGTCGCCTATTTCGGAATCGGATTGAACGTTCCTGGGGCAGGTATATTCTCCCTTGCTTTGCTACAAGGACAATCGTTACTGCTCGGTGCGACCGTGTGGTTCGGGGCAGCCCTGATCGGAGCAGCCATCTCGACGTTCTTGTTGTTGTACACGAGAAAACAAAAAAAAGATAAGTTGGCGAAAGAGATAAAACGCGCTGCGTAAAGGAGAGAGTCGAATGAAACAAGTTCATGTCGTACCACATATGCATTGGGATCGAGAATGGTACTTCTCGACAGAAGAATCACGAATCCTACTCGTCAATAACTTGGAGGAGATCATGCATCGCCTGGAGACGGACGAAGATTATCCCTATTACGTCCTCGACGGACAAACGTCCATCCTAGAAGATTACCTTGCCGTGAGACCGGAGAATCGTGAACGAATCAAACGACTGGTCCAAGCGAACAAATTGATCATCGGTCCCTGGTACACGCAGACCGACGAGATGATCGTAGGCGGCGAGTCGATTGTTCGTAATCTTCTTTACGGAATCAAGGACTCGAAGGAGTTCGGTCCACACATGGAAATCGGTTACCTCCCCGACTCCTTCGGACAATCCGCTCAAATGCCGATGATACTGAACGGTTTTGGAATCACGCGCTCAATCTTCTGGCGTGGTACGTCGGAGCGACACGGGACCGACAAGACGGAGTTCTACTGGACATCCGATGATGGATCCAAGGTGCTCGTCCAGTTGATGCCTCTCGGCTATGCGATAGGAAAGTATCTCCCTACGGAAGAAGGCGCATTGAAGACGCGGATGGATAAGTACCTCCCCGTCCTTGATCGTGGGGCGACCGGTGACCACCTGCTGTTGCCGAATGGACATGACCAGATGCCGCTTCAGCAGAACATCACGGAGGTCATCACCCAGCTGCACCGACTCTATCCGGAACGTGAATTCTTCCTGAGCCGTTACGAGAACATATTCGAACAGCTTGAAAAACAGCTGCACCTTCCTACGATATCGGGGGAGTTCTTGGACGGAAAGTATATGCGCGTGCATCGGAGCATCTATTCGACACGGATGGATATCAAAACCATGAACACGATGATCGAGAACAAGCTGACGAATACACTCGAACCGTTGATGAGCCTGGCATACAAGGTAGGGATTGAATACCATCACGGCCTCGTCGAACTGATTTGGAAGGAAATCATGAAGAACCACGCCCATGATAGCATCGGCTGCTGTTGTTCGGACAAAGTCCATCAGGAGATCGCCAATCGTTTCTTCATCGCTAACGAGAAAACGGACCAGCTCATTGCATTCTATAAACGGAAAATCGTCGACTCAATCCATACGGAGCGAGAGGAGGATCGTTTGACGTTCTTCAACTTATCACCGCATGCGGATTGCAAGGTGGTACGGGCAGAAGTAATCACGAAGCTTGAAGAATTCCGGTTAGAGACGGAGTCGGGCGAGATCGTCCCATATCACGTGACCGAACGAAGCATCCTGGATCCTGGTCTGATTGACCGACAGATTGTGCACTATGGAAACTACGAACCATTCTATAAATACACCATCGAAATTCAGATGGCATTACCTGCTTTGGCCTATGACACATTGTTCGTGACAGCGGAACAGTCGAACTATCAATCCGAAGTAGCGGTCACGTCCGAGTTAGAGACAGGGAACATCATCACCAATCTATATGAGGTGAAGGTCAACCCGAACGGAACGATTGATGTGATTGATCGTCGTACTGAGCAATCGTTCGAAGGGCTCTTGTTGCTTGAGGATAGTGGGGACGACGGTGATGAGTATGACTACTCACCGCTCTCGGGAGATCGACCGATCACCTCGCATTCCAGCCGACCGACAATCGAGAAGACGGATTCGAGATGGGGCACGCGCCTGAAAATCATACATGACTTGAAGGTGCCCCGGAATCTCGAGGAACGAAAGAACGGTCATTCCTCGAGTCTCCTGAAGGTGACGCTGGAGCTAGACTTCATCCAGGATGAGCCTGTGATTGGTCTCGTCGTATCGGTCGACAATGCAGCGGACGACCATCGACTGCGACTTCATCTTCCGACGACACTCCAGACGCAGCTTTCCTTCGCAGACCACCAATTCGGTGAGATCCAGCGACCTTTCGTCGACGATGCTTTACAGGTATGGGAGAAGGAAGGATGGGATGAACGACCGGATGGTATCTACCCGATGCTATCGTACCTCGGTGTACGAGATGACGAGACGAGACGGGGAATTGGCATCATCACGAACAGCTCGCGTGAGTTCGAGGTCGTCCCTTCCCCGGCGCCTACGCTCGCGGTCACGCTATTCCGTAGCGTAGGTGTCCTAGGCAAGGAAGAGCTCATCCGACGCCCGGGTAGACCTTCTGGCATCAAGCTCCCGACGCCGGACTCACAAATGATTGGTGAATATTCCTTCGAGCTAGGAATGACGATGCTGTCGCCTGACGACCGATTGTCTTCCATCGCAAAACGTCACCTGACTCCGATCGTCGCCTACAACAAGATTCCGCACAATGCGATGCGCCTGAATCCTACGGGACTTCGCCTCGGGGTCTCGAGTCATCTATTCAGCCTAGCGGATAACGGTCTGATCATGAGCACATTAAAAAAAGCAGAAAAAGACGAAGCGTTGGTCCTACGCGTCTTCAATCCGACGGGGGAACCACTCCCATTGGCTTTCGACACAAGGCTTCCCGAGCACCTCTTCGAGGTGGACTTGAACGAAGAAGGGACGAAGGACGTTCGTGCAGCGGTCCGGGAGAGAGCCTACTTTGTACAGCCGAACCAACTCAAGACCATCTTGATGAAATGACTCTGAGCGGGGCATGTGAATGCATGTCCCGTTTCCTATGGAAAGGAAGGTATCATGATGACGATTTTAGTGGCTATGGACTCCTTCAAGGGAAGCCTGAGTTCGTCCGAAGCGAACCGGGCGGTACAAGAAGGCATCCATCTCATCGACCCATTCGAATCCATCCGCACCGTGATCGTCGCGGATGGTGGGGAAGGGACGCTCGAGTCATTACGGCGCCCTCTCGGATTAGAACTCGACTCTTCTTGGATCAATGATGCTTTGGGCTCCATGAAGATGGCGACATATGGTTACAATCCATCGACGAAGGTCGCCGTCATCGAGATTGCCGAGGCATGCGGTCTTCCAGCGATTCCGGAGGACCTTCGGGATCCACTGCGATCGACCTCATACGGCGTTGGGGAACTCATACTCGCAGCTATTGATAAAGGGGCGACGCATCTCTATATCGGGCTCGGAGGAAGTGCCACGACGGATGGTGGGTTCGGCATGCTGAGGGCGCTAGGCGTCAGGTTCTTCGATGCAGACGAGGAGGAGATTGTCGATACTGGTCAGCTCAATCGCATCCATCGGATTGATGATACGAGGCTGCAGGATTCTTTAGGAGGGTGCTCCTTCACGATTATCTGCGACGTAGAGAACCCGTTCTTCGGTGAGGAGGGGGCTGCTCATGTCTTTGCCCCACAAAAGGGTGCAGATGCTGAGACGGTACGGATGCTGGATGAAGGATTACGTCAAATGGCGACTATCATCTTCTCGACGAAACGAATCGATCTTCAACGAATACCTGGAAGCGGAGCAGCGGGAGGATTAGGTGGAGCGTTCGCTGGATTCCTTGATGGGTCCTTCGTGTCGGGTGCCGAACTCATACTGGAAGCGAACGACGTGAAGGCTGAGGACGGTACTTTCTCATTAATGTTTTCTGGTGAAGGAAGAATCGATTCTCAGACCTTGAAGGGAAAACTACCGATGGCCATAGGCAGGATGGGGTTGGCGAGCGATACCCCGGTCATCTTGCTCGGTGGTAGTCTCGACATCCCTACGAACGAGTTAGTGGGGACAGGTATCAGCTCGGCGCACTCGATCGCCTCCGGGCCGATGTCTCTTGAAGATATGATGAAGCCTGACATCGCATTCGAATCACTGAAACAAAAGGCATCTAACTGCTACATGTTATGGAAATCGATCCGGAAAGGATGAGACACATGATAATGAAAATGAAACCCGTATTCCAGGAACGACTATGGGGAGGGAAGAAGCTAGCTACACGTTTCAATTACTCCTTACCATCGAATCAGATAGGCGAATGTTGGGGGATATCTGCTCATCCGAACGGTGAGAGTATCGTGATGGATGGTATGTATGAAGGAAGGACGTTGGCAGACCTGTGGGAGAACGAGCGTCATCTCTTCGGAGACTATCCTGGTGATATGTTCCCACTACTCATCAAAATACTGGATGCGGCTGATGACCTCTCCGTCCAGGTCCACCCGGACGACTTCCAGGCGAGGAAGCTAGAAGGCGTGCCGTATGGTAAGACGGAGTGCTGGTACGTAGTAGAGGCTGAAGAAGGAGCTGAACTGATCATCGGTCATACCGCCCGTTCGAAGAAAGAGATGTGCGACCGCGTCGACAAGGGAGAGTGGGAGCTTCTACTCAAGAGTCAGTCTGTGAAGAAAGGAGATTTCTTCTTCGTTCCTAGTGGGACGGTACATGCGATTGGAAAAGGAATCGTAATCCTGGAGACACAACAATCTTCCGACACGACCTATCGATTGTATGACTTCGGGCGAGAGGATGCGTCAGGCCATAAGAGAGACCTGCACCTCGATAAAGGACTTGCCGTCACGACGATTCCTCATGAACCTTTCAACCCCGATACAAATTCGCGTCAAGTAAGCGGTGGGTGCATCAAAAGGTTGGTGGAAGTGCCGGAATTCAATGTATATCATGTCCAGGCCTCGGGAGGATTCGAACTCAGGGCAATAAATCGTTTCCGAGCCATCACGATTTTGTCCGGAGAAGGATACATCGGACGGCTCGAGGTTCGTGCAGGGGATCATCTCATGATTTGCACAGGAGCATCTTTTCAGGTTGATGGGAATCTAGAATGGATCATGAGCGATGTTCCTCTTGATTCGTCCGTCCTCGATTGATTGACGAACTAAATAAGAACCTAGTACCTGTGAGGAGAAATATTCAAAAATGATTAGAACGTATACATTTCGACGTCGAAATGTATACGTTCTAATCATTTTTCATTCATAGGGACCGACCTATCAATCGAATAGGGGAAATTGATATTTGATCTCTAAATCATCCATTATCAAAGAAAAATATAGAAAATAAAGTAATTTGTATAAAAAAATTACATTTAAATAGTGCATTTGATGAAGTGAAGAAGGATAATATTTTTAGCACTACTGCAAAAAAGATTGTATCCACTGATAACGTATTCACTTATAGTCGGACAGTATGCATAAAAATCATCTTGGAGGTAGTTATGGGAAGGTTCACGCGATTATTTATCAGTACGACCCTATTGGTAGGCATGATACAGGTTGGCATGCCCTTACCTACGGATGCCGCCTCGTCTTATAAAGGAGTAAGGATGATGGGGGATTCTGGAAGAGGACTCTCATTCAAGGCGATTAAAGAGGATGGCGTGCGTAGTGGTCCAGACGTCATCGTTCAGGGGGCGACATCACCGTCATCTCCCGTCGTCAATGACATTACGGATCAGACCACGCTCGTGAGCGGAAAGGTAGCACCTCGATCGAAGGTAACCCTCAAAATCGGGACGAAAACCTTCGGACCAGTAGTGGCAAGCGGGACCGGCGAGTTCGAAATCATCATCGACAGACCGGAAGCGGGTATGACGGTGGTCGTCGTGACGGAGGACGCCGAAGGAAATGTGAGCGAAGAGACGACGCTGATGGTGAAGGACGTCACACCACCCGAGGCACCACAGGTCGACGAGTTGACGGATGCCCTTTACTACGTGACTGGGAAGGCAGAACCGGGTACCACGGTCGTCGTCAAAAATCAAACAAGCATCAAAGGGACATCCGTCGCTGGTAAAGATGGACACTATGAGATACCTGTCTACTCTCTGGAAGCGAACTTGACACTGAATGTCACTGCGATGGATGCTTCGAACAACATAAGCAAAGCGACGACGATGGTCGTCAAAGACGTACTCGCTCCCTCTACGCCGAGTGTATTCTTCGCAGTGACTGATCGGACTACGCTCATCAAAGGCAGAGCGTACGAAGGCTCGGCTGTTTTCGTAAAGGTAGACAAAAAAGAAATCGGCTCTTCTCCTGTATATACAGAAGGAGGTTATGAAGTGGAAATTCCTCCTCAAAAAGGTGGGACGAGACTGACGATTATCGCGGTGGATCGTGCCGACAACGTCAGCCAGGCGACCGAAATCATCGTCAAGGATACGACCCCTCCACCCCTGCCAATCGTCCATGATGTCTCGGACCACTCCATCATAGTCAGCGGGTCGACGGAACCTGAAGCGACGGTCACCGTCGGGGTGGGTAAGAAAATAATTGGAAAGAAATCGGCAGGTAAGGATGGGAAATATGTCATAAGCATCGCGAAACAGAAGTCAGGCACTGAACTACTCATCCAGTCTACCGATAAATCCGGTAATGCCGGTCTCTCTAGAAAAATCGTCGTCCTGGACGAGACACCACCATCAGTCCCGACGATGAACCCAGTGTCAGACCAGTCTACTACAATCAACGGTCGGGCTGAGATTGATGCGAAGGTCTTCATACAGGTGGGTTCCAACGTCATCGGGTCCGTGATTGCCAAAAAAGGATCATACAGCATCAAAATCTTCGGGCAGAAGGCAGGCACCAAGTTGACCGTTCATGCCATCGATGGTTCAGGGAATCAGAGTCAGAAACGACATGTGACCGTCCAGGACCGGACGCCTCCGACAATATCGAGTGTGAACAAGCTGACGCGGACTGGCGGATACATCAGTGGGAAGGCGGAAGCCTACGCTAAGATAACCATCTTCCGGCGGACACTAAAAATCGGTGAAGGAACGGCTGATGGGAACGGCAACTTCAAGGTGAAGGTCGATAAACAAAAGAGCGGGTCTACGCTGACTATCCGGGCCCAGGATAAGGTGGGAAACAAGAGCAAGGATAAGACGATTAGAGTCACCTGAACGAAATGTTGTCTAACAAAGTGTTCATGAGAGACGCTCTTATTATCATCTAGTGATGGACGAGAATATCAATAAGACAAAAGGATATGATGACGTGAAAATAAATAAAATCTACGGACTGCTATTAACAGCAGCAGTTTCACTTGGATGTGGTTTTGTCGTTTCTCAGCCGGTCGCGGCTTCAGACGGGATTTGTAGTAGCCCGGTGTTCATGAGAAGCAATACTGAAACCAGTTTAAACATAAGATCATATGTATCCGGTACACCCACGGGGTCTTATGTGGTCGTGGAGTATGAGAGTGACGAAGGGGAGCGAATAAAAACGACTTTGAGTAATCCTGCACAGTTGTATCGATTCGAAATCGCTAAAAAGACCCGATTCCAATTCCAGCTCCTTTCCAATGACAAGCAAGTATTAAAAGAATGGACCCAAGAGGTATCACCGATAGTGACCGAAATCAAGGCGCTGAAAAATGGAGACACGACGATTGCCGTAAACACCGAACCGGATGCGGATATAGAGTATTCCTACCAAGGCGAGGTGGGGACGTCGAGACGTTCATTGACTACCGATGAGACTGGGGCCTTCCGCGGGGAGTTCAGTAGTAGAGGATATGGAAATATCTCCATCGACAAGGAGGAAGGGGAATGGAGGAAGCATCAGTCGGTATCGATACGACATGAAGACATAGATGCAAGTCCGCCTGTGATCGTTCAAACAAGATATCAAAACGATGATGAGGCAAGGGACATTCAGGTCGATATAGATGATTCCATCCTTATGATTCAGGCGGAATACCTCGACAAGGATAAACGAGTAATCAAAAATTCTACGATAGGATACAGTAGCGACGAAGGTACTAGAAAAGGCCCCTACTACATAAATAACACGGGGGAACATACGTTCAAGGAGGACGGTATCAGGTATGTCAGGCTGAAAGGTATCAATCGTAACGGTTGTGAATCGGACTGGAAGGTATTCGGGCTGAATTACGTCACAGGACCATTCGTCAACATGAATCCGTCACTGAAGGGTGACATGTATGTCTCCGGGTCGAGTGAACCCGGTTCCCGAATCGTCTGGTCGCAGGACCAGTCAATCGGGACGTCTGAGGTCGGGGCTGATGGAAGATTCAAAATCAATCTTCCGAAAGAAATCACCTGGAATCTGCCTAAACTGAAGTTCTATGATGACTCGAAGAAAGAGAGTAAGGTCAGTATTTCCGTGCTGGACCGGATTGACCGTTTCATGGCTACGAAGAGTCGTAATTCCATCTATGTCCTTGCTGCTCCGCTGCAACCCAATTTCGGTCGCCATGTCATCGAACTGAACGGCAAAAAAACTTCCCTCGTCATTTCCGGGAAGCGGATACACTTCTATGATGGGAACGAACGGACCGATTTTCCTAAGCTACCATTTACGATCAAGTTCAGCGCCCTGAACCTCGATGGTACTACTAAGTATTCATTCGAACAGGTCGTGAACGAGGAGAAGGCGGCGAAGGGCTTAAATAATATTAGATACGATCTCGATAAACAAATCCTGTATGGGGAATCTAATCTTTTCTATCATTCGTCATTGTGGAACGAGAAGACCCGTTGGTCGGCATCGACCTATGCATATGAAAAGCAAGTGAGTCTACCTCTGAGCGACAAGAAGGAACTCGTCAAGGTCGGTGATACGATATCCCTCTACTCACAGGCTGGGGGTGACGGTTCATTCTATGCACAAAGTATCGTGATTAAGCAGACGAAGAAGTTACAAGCCCCGATAGTGAAGGAGGTCACCGACTTTTCAAACTATGTCGAAGGGAGCACATTACCTAACATGACGGTCCAAATGCAGATGGATGGCAAGAAGTATAGCGGTATGAGCTCTTCGACAGGTAAATTCAGGTTCAAAGTTGTCTCTCCTTCAGTAGGTAAGATGATACAAGTTTTTGCGACGGACCATCTTAATCAGAAGACACCTGCAATTACTTCGAAAGTTCTCAGAGTATTCCCTTACTTCAGCGTCTCCGACGTGACGACTAGGAGTACGGAAATGAAAGGCCGAGGCAGCGTAGGAGCAGAAGTCAATATATTCGTCGGTAAAAAATTGATAGGGAAGACGACCATCGATAAGAAGGAAGTATTTTCAATCCGATTACCGAAACTGAAGAAGGGAACGACGCTGAAAATCGATGTGAAGAAAAAAGAATATCAAACAAAATCTTTGACGATTAAAGTGTACTGAAGTCTCCTATCATCATCGACATGATGATAATCAAAGAACAACAAGACATGATCATTTTATTGTAAATCAAACAAAAGACACCCCTCCATCTAGAGTAAGAGACGGAGGGGTGTGCTGGTTTTAATCCCATCGAGTGACGTGGCATATCGATTTCCATATGACCAAGAGTTTCTTAAAGACGTCACTTCCCTTGGTAAGCGAACATATATTTCTGGAAATCAACCTCTTCAAGTGCTTTTCTTATAAATTCAGTAGTTCGCGCATTTTCTTTCTCGTGGGATTCATCATACTTCATTTCACTAAATGACATCCTAGGGGATGATGGCATTATTCGAGACAGTTTAAGAGGATATTGTGTAGTATCAGCATTGATTCTGCCCAGATGATTTTGATTATCAAAGCTTACTTTTTTAAAGCCAGTATGTTCTAGGACATGCAGAAGCTGCTGAAGCTCTTCTTTGGATACCATATAGGTTCCTCCAGTATCGTTTCCGCTCTGGACATTCATGACGAACCAGTCATGGATGTGCAGTTGCCCACTCCAACTGAACGAATACTGTTCCATGAAGTCTTTATCGTGATCTATACTTTCTGGAATGTCATGAGGTTCATAAACAATCGAGTATGCAGGGTATTTCCGAACGAAAGAGCGAGCTTTTTTAGAGAGTGGTCGGATTTCCTTTTCGGCTTCCTTGATATACATCATTAGCTTCGAATTGATTTCATAATGTAGCGCACGTTGACCTTTGTCGGTTGTGTTACCTCCGTTGATGACGGCATATGCCTCTGACTGATTGATGAACACCTTTGATTGAATATCGACGTCTTCAAGATAATATATTTCTACGGAACCTGCCGCATAGAATCTTAAATAGCTTTCGTAATCACCTTGGCGTGCTCGTTTAGCGTGTTTCAGCATGAATAATTCACGATTGTACGTGATGATTTCGTGTAAGATTTTGGCTTCAACGCGTGGTCGTAGTTTAAGGAACATTTTTAATGACATCCAAAGCACTTCCTTTTCTGAAGAATAGTTTCTTGACTATCATTCTTGTCTATTCAATTTTTCTGGTGAAACTCCTCCATTTAGAGCATCAAGGTGAATCGAACGTTTTCAATTGTACCTCGTACTTTTTAGGCGAGGATTTATCTACGTCTCTCTTTGTACAATACGAAAAGTATTACCAAAGGCATCGCGACGAGGACGAGCCAGGGCCACTCTATGATAATTTTTAAGATAGTGATCCAAACCATGACAAAGAAAATTACGATTGAACTACCTCCACCTTCGCTTCGCTTAAAGGTGGAGGATTCCTGAGTTATCCGACCTGACGGTCGAAAATTGATCAGGCTAACCCCGTCGTCCCGACGGTTGAAGAAGCTAAGATACGTTCGGCTTCTCGTTTGAGATTCAGTCCTGCGTTCACATCACGGTCGTGATGGGTCCCGCAACTCGGGCATGTCCATTCTCGCAAGCCAAGGTGTTTCACGTCCTTGTGTTGATGACCGCAACTCGAGCAGAGTTGACTCGATGCGAAGGTCTTTCCGACCTTCACGACGGTTTTCCCATACCAGTCCGCCTTGTATTCGAGCATGCGGAAGAACTCTGACCAACTGACCTCAGAGATGGACTTGCTCAATTTGCGGTTCTTCTGCATGTTCTTCACCTGCAAGGTCTCGATACCGATGACGTCGTGGTTTTTGACGATCTCAGTCGATACCTTGTGCAGGAAGTCAGTGCGCTTGTTAGCAATCTTCTCGTGGATACGCGCAACCTTCCGCTTCTGCTTCTGGTAGTTCCTCGACTCGGAAAGTTTCACTTTCTTGTTCAAGGCGATGCGTTGACGGCGGGAGAGCTTACGCTGTTCACGCGCCAGTTTCTTCTCAAGCGAACGGAAGTAACGGTCGTTCTTGTACATCGTTCCGTCCGACAGGATGGCAAAGTTCTTGAGTCCGACGTCGATGCCTACGGATGAACCGGTCTTTGGCAGCTCGTTAATCTCCTGCTCGACGAGCAGGGAGACGAAGTACTTTCCTGAAGCGTTTCGTCGGATGGTTGCGTTCAAGATACGGCCTGTGACCTGTTTCGAATAGGCGAAACGAACCCATTTCAGCTTCGGAAGTTTTAACTTGTTCCCGATGATAGAGGCTTCGGGAAGTTGAGATTTCCCTTGAATATTGGTCTTATACGATTGGACGGGGTTCCGCTTGGACTTGAATCGAGGGCGTTCGTTCTGCTTCTTGAAGAAGCGGTCAAACGCATCAGCAAGGTGTTTGACGCTAATCTGAACAGATGTACTATCAACTTCCTTCAACCAGTCGAACTCCTGCTTCAACAAGGGAATTTCTTTGGAACAAGAGCCGTAGGACAGTCCTTTTCCAGTGGTCTTGTACCTTTCATCCCACTTCGCCAGGAAGTGGTTGAAGACGAAACGCGAACATCCAATCGTCTTCGTGATCAGGATTTCCTGCTCTTTCGTAGGATAGATTCTGAATTTGTAGGCCTTGTGCTTCAACACCATGTTTCACCTCCTTTGAAGGGAATATACCCGAAAGGCCGGCTGGCGATTCATCTCCCACTTTCACTTCGTTTAGAATTGGGAGTATTCTCGCTTAATTTTGATAAAATTTTAAGCACCTGAGACTAGTAGTAATGGTCTCAAGTGCTTTTTTAGAGGTTAATGATCACTTATATATTCTCAATTCAGTACTAGCATACAAATACAAGATTGAGTGTCGGAGATGTCGAATGATTTTAATTGGAATATTCAGTATGGCTATCTTTCTTGACGTGTTAGGAATATATTTTTTAGAATCCAATATTCTTGTAGGTGATGCACATATACCGAGTTCTTTTTTCCTGAAAAATGATTCCTATTTCTATTCGATTGATAGGTGTGGATTGGTATGTTCAAGCCATAAACTTAAAGAAAATCGACTATCACTTCTTGAATATAGAGGGGTAAGTATTTAGCCCTCAAGGTCAAGGAGTTAAATTTGTGTACGGTTATGCTACTCGGGACAAATGTAAACTTGTCCTCTCCTTTACATCTCAGTTCAAGTAAATACACATCCGGAGAATCCTCTCGTTTGAAGATCATGTCTACCTTTCTTCTTTTGAAGTCGGCATTACTACTTCTTTCGACTAACTTTATTTCACAGTCATAGTCGTAGAGGAATCGATAGAAGAAAGGGAGCATCTTGAACCTGTCCTTATATTTCTTGAATGCCCTGATGTCAGAAGTTCTTAAGGAATCAAAGTCAATCGTTCCGTCTAGTAGCATCCTGTATTGTTTACTTGCTTGGTTCGTCGGTAAGTTATTCCAATGCTGCAAACCGATCAGATGTGGCAAGTTCTCTCCTCTGAACTCTATGTTAATCTTTTTAATCTTTCCTTTAGAATTCATATATGTGTATCTTCTATTTGCTATTTTTTCTTCGAAGAATAGAACGAATCGGTGTAAATCAAGATTTTCACTTCCAAAAAACTGAGCAGGACTTTTAAAAGATTCTACCGTATACAACGAGTTCACCCTTTCATAGAAAAAGTCCTGGCTAGTACCTTGATAGCACTTAGCCAGAACCAGTCGTTCATAAGTATAATGGTGGCCCGTCTACGCCTTAGGGCGATAGCAGTCGCAGTATTCTTTTCCCTTCGATATGAAGCCGCTGCGCCGGAGCAGGTCACCATTACTGACCCGCTAGCTTAGTGCTCGATATTCGCTTTAACATGATTCATTACCAAACCTAGGTTGTTCACATAGTTTTTTGCTTGATGATTCGTTGCGCTATTTTTTAGTTAATAGCAAAACTTTAACTGAAGACTAACTCCAGTTCAGTAGGTTGTTTTTTTGATCATATTCAATTGTTTTTTCGATTTAATTTTTTTAAATAGTTTGTTGTTCGTGCTTTACTTTTACTTCACAAAAAATAGGAACTAACCCTAGGATCAATGCTAAAGAATTCTACCGAACACCGTTGTATGTTGCATCGTAATTAAAGGGCAACACTTTTCTATTTTATACCATTTATGAACACAGAATCAATAAATTGGGATTTTAAAATCAAAAATTTAATAGTCTATTTTCGACGTCGAAATGTATACGAATTATTTATTAGAAATAAAGAATTCGTATTATGCAGAAGAGGATGAGAAGAAAAAAGCATAAGAATCATTGATTCTTTGAAAATCAGTCTTGACCATATTAATCCTGGCCTACGTCTGAAAAATTTAAGATTGGATTGTAGTAGATTGACAGTAGTTTTAAGTTTTCTGAATTTTAGACTAGGTATACTATCGCAAAAATTAGTTTACTTCTTCATCTACTGCGAACTTATCTGCTGGTACATCAATCGGAGCAAACTCCACCATTATTGGAATATGGAGAAGGATACCTGAGAAAGTCCATGTATTCGAAACATCTACAAACTCGAGTTCTGTTAAGTCGTACAATTCTCCAAGGTTCTTAACAACATCTTCAGTCATTGCGTATACAGATGCTCCTTCTGCCATAATCATTCCTCCATTAATTTCTTTTCCATTCTTTTGAATGGTGTACTGCATCAATTGTTTACTCATTATTATGTAAGCTCCGTTCTTTATGATTTTGATTTATTTATGGATCAATATCCATTTGGTATGTTCGAGATTATTCCCGAAGCTCATCCACCAATATCATGAATTGATTATGTGTTCAATATGGACTATAAAAAATAATCAAAGTGGGGAAATCCATTAAAATAAACTTAAACAGCCTCTTAGTTCTAGATGAGCCCACTTGTTTCTATTTTAAACGAATTCATATCGTATTTATAACAAAAGAAGAATTTTTTATTAAGATGATTGGAGAATCAAGAAAAGCTTTACCAAAAACACAGTTATTTCGATTCACTTGAATGATTATATCTAAAAAAATACTTCTTTTTTAATTTTAATCAATACTTATTTTCATTAAAAGGTTAATTTGGATTTTTTTGCTTATAATGATTATTATTATGGATTTTAATTCAATTCATATTTTTTGAATACTTATTTGTGATTATTGAAATGAAGAAAGAAGGTTCTTAAGAGTGGAAGATAATCGAAAAAAAGGACTGGCCGGTTATGAAAAACAGTTTTATGAAGGAATCACTAGCCTAGTAGTAAAGAATGAAGAAGATGAAAAAGGTTTTCCTAAGATGAATCTCCAAACGATGAATACGTCTGTAAAGAAACAAATCGATGTTGATATCGATCATTTGGCAGAAATGACTGAAAAATATGTGGCGCGGAACGAAAAACAGACGGATGAACAGATTGCCATTAGACTTTTAGAAGACATGGTTGAGAGCGGGAGAACACGACTCATGAGAAAGATTGCGAAAGAAATGTTAAAAGAAAAGTGGTGGATGAAGAAATGAATCCGATTCTGAGTTTTCTTATGAAACAAGTTGTTTCTCTCTTGATGAATAATAAAGAATTAATAAAGCAAATGTTATGGGAATTATTAATGAATATTATCAAAGCGCAAAGAGCAAAAGCAGAAAAAGAATGATTCAGCCATCTATCTTTCTGAACATGTTGTTTTAAAAATTTCAATCCTATAGATTAAGATTCATGTCTTGAGAAGGCTTATTCGGATGAATTTTCTGGATATCCTTCTTTTTTTAGTGAAAAATAATAGATATAATATTGATTATTTTTTGAATGGTAAGCTGATCATGAATGACATTAAAAAAGCGGGTCAATTCATAATTCCAATATTTTTAACAGACGAAGTGATGCAATTGCAATCAATCCGTATACGGATTGATTTTTTTCATTCGTACTGCTACGAGGTAGTTCCGGTATCCTATCGGAGTCATTTTTGTAGTTTCTGTGTTCCTCAACTACTGATTCAGGCTTCACACGGTCAAAGGTCAATTAATAGTCGGGAATGATTTTAGAAGTAGGAATTACATACAGCGAAATAAGCCTGTATGTGACTATAAAATACGTGGGAATAATAGTAAAATGTAAAAAGATAATAAAATATATCCATATGAGGAATCTAGAGTAATATTTTATAATATTTTCTTCCTATGATTATTTCATAGAATAGTTGAAGGAGATCGGTTCATGAACGAAGATGAAAAAATGATTATATCGAAGGAGATGGATTTCGGAAAGAGTATATTAGGAATTCTCGATGTTTTGGAGGAGTACGATATCGGGGTCAATCCCTTTAATGCCATCTCACTGTTAAAGAACAGGATATTCGTAGAGGAGCTGCTCACAAAACAAGGGAAGGAGTTGCCGGGCGTTCCTTCATCTGTTCGACGGGCATTGGTGATCCTTCAGTCGGTAATGAATGATGAGAAAATCCTGACCATGTGTAGGACGAAGACGCTGCATCACCTGCTACTCCCCGACACCGGATTATTGATTTCCGATATCAGACTCATGAAAGATGCCAATCTTACTTATGAGGACCTCGAGGGTATGAGCCTTGAGAAGTTCCAGAATGCGCTCCTCGGAAGCAGGAGGCCTGCTACTTATCAGCGAATCATGGCTGCCTATCGTAAATTTGAAAGTAAGGATGATTCAGCTGTGTCTGCTATGTTAGCGACTACGAACATAGAACCAGAATCGGATCGGGGAGAACTGCTCGGCGATACCGAGGCACTGCAGAAAACCGTGACAAAAGAGATTGAACAGGCCTTTCGCGATAAGATTTATGACCTTCTCGAAGATACGTTCTCGCTCGAGGATGTGATGAGAGAGACTGGTAACGAATCATTCGAGACGTCAAACTTCCTCGAGGGGATGATTCAGGCCGGCCTCCTTACTCTCACTAGTGAAAGCTGGTACAAGAAGAAAGTACGGTCGCTAAGCTCCATACTCTCGTCAGAGATTCAATCCCATGATCTTCTCCAGGCCAGACTAGATGAAGGACTCACCATGCAAGAAATCGCAATAAGACACGGTCTGGATGCCAAGGAGGTCCAGAGACGCTTGAGACGAGTCCTGAACCTGATTCCGCTCACACACGTGAAGGAGGCGAGGCGATATCTCCAGCGATTCGAACGTTTCGATATACCTGAACGTGTATTCGTAGAAGTGTTCGAAGAACCAGCCATGGTTCATCGCTTTCTCTCCGAGAAAGTAGTAGGTGGTTCGGATGATATCAAGGGTCTATACGGCAAATTGAGCGAACGACAGCGGTGGCGATTCAAGAGGTCACTCTCACTCATCGTCACGAATGAAGGTGAGATCATGCGAGTGACGAGAGAGAATCTGCTCGAGCATGTCCTCTGGTTCTATTCTGATCAGGGAGCGAGACCGATGGAGGAATGGAAGAAGCTTTATGACGAATACATCGAAGAAGAGTACAAGGCGGTATTGGTGAAGAAATTCGAATCCGATTCCAGGAAACTCTCCTCCATCGCTTTCCGTTCGGAGTGCATCATCCAGTCCGCTGGTAAACGGCACCGGTTCTATGACCGGTCGAGATTGACGCAGAGGAGGTTACAGCGATTACGGGGCTTGTTAAGGCTCGATCCCGGATTCTACGGAATACAGCATCTCTTCGAGCTCTCTCCTGCTTTGATGGAAGAACTGGATTGCAGGGACCCGGATGAGTTGCAATACATCGTCCGACGGTATGTCGAGACGACGAGCATATCGGTCGTAGGGAATTCTGAGGTCGCGATCGGGACGCTCGGGAAGGGCGAATGGTTGAAGAAGATGATCCGGCAGCATGCACCGATAAGTTTGGGTGACTTCCAGACGTTCATCAAGGAAAGATTCGGTCTTCCACCTGCGACGGTGAAGAAGGTGATTCGTCAGGAACTTTCAGACTATCTATCGCCTGACGGGACACTAGGGAAGAGCATGTCTCTACTCACGAAGAGAGAGACGACATGGTTCTCGAAACGTCTCACCGAAGAAATCTATACCTACGACGAGTTAGAGGAGAAGTTCGCTCACGTCGAGGAGTTCAGCTCTCGGTATCTGAACGGTGGCGCCCTCGAAAAGGTCGGCTTCGTTAATCGTGGGGGACTCATCCTACGGGCGAAACATGCTAATGCGGAGACATACTTCCAGTCCATCCTAGCGAGGGACGAACTCTTCGTAGTACCAGACTCTCCCGTCTTCGGGTCTGCGCCATTCAAACGTGTCGTCAAGCGTATGGAAGAGGCGCACGACCTTTTCCGATTCGACGTGTGCACCTATATCTCCATCGCACGATTAAGGAAGGCCGGGGTGAACAAGGGTATGGTCAAAGCACTCGTGAGAGAGATGTTAGAAGCCGTCAAACGTGAAGGAGAGGACTACTTCACCTTTGCATCGATTCAGAACGACCTTGCCTCCCCGATTGTCGAACTCGGAATGGAGGATCTTTTCTTCGAAGGACTACTCCATATGCAGGCTAGAATTGGTTCCATCCGGACGGTACGAGGAGACATCTTCTATATCGGCCGCGACAAGCGAACGATAGGGAGATTCCTTCTCGATCTACTACCAGAGAGGGGAGGAATCGATATCGACATGATGCGTGAGGGAATCACTAAAACATTCCGACTGAACTTTGACCGGACTGCCGTCATTACAAACATTCGAGGGAAGGGTGGATACTTCTCCCCCGATACGGAGATGCTCTATAAAAATAAAGAAGTGTTCCTGGATAGCATATTCGAGTCATGACAACCAAAAATTTTAGATATGAAACAACGAGCGGGTCATGTATCCATTTCGATTTCGAAATGGATACATGACCCGCTTCTAATTCATTCTTTTTCATAAGCGCCTTTCCTCTATCAAACAGACTTCGCAGGAAGAAGTGGGTTGAAAAAATTAAAATAGGTAAAAAATTCATTATTATCCTTATATAAACTGTATAATAAAGGTTAGAGAGTGGGAGGGATGAATGCTGCGGAAATAGTATGGGAAATCATGGAATCGTCCTGAGGATCACCAGCATCATGCTGCCGTCCTGACAACTATGAGAAGTGAATCGGGAGAACGATTTCTTAGGCTGGAAAGCTCACTAAAATTGAGGAGGATTACGATTGATTAACATAGATGTCGGATTATTTTTAGCACATTTAATCGTCACCGATAACAAGATTGATATCAAGACGAACCAAATCTTGATGGACTACCTGAAGGATGAGGGTGATATCCGTCCTGAAGAACTTCAACAAATCAATGATGTGATTGAAAATAATGATGATGTACAACCGTTGGAACATGTACTGAGACGATTGAACGAGAAAAGTAGTACGGACGATAAGGAAATCGCTATGTCGATTGGACTGGCGCTATGTCTGCATAAGGGTTTTTTGTCTGTGACTGAAGTCAACTTTTTCAAGTCCTCTCGAAAAGCTTTCGGCATCACGGAGCGGAGATTCAATCAACTTAAATCTGAGGTTGAGCGAGGGTTCGATGAGACTGCGATTGCGAGTCTAGTTTTGGAGCGAAAACAACATGAATTGATACAGCAGGGATATGTCCTCCCGCTTAAGAGCCTGATAGATAAGTATGATTCAGACGAACGATCGATAGAGCGATCCGACGCGATGATGAAGGACGAGGAGTACGCTTCGGCCATCTCTCACAGCAAGGAAATCGGGAAGGGTGACATGGATTTCGCTCGGCCCATTCTCCATGAACACATCGAGGAGCTACACAAACTACGGACTGCCGTCGATCAGCTCACCTCAAACCTGAAAAAGGTCAGGAACCGAGACTCAGATACGACACGGTCGTTGATCGATGCTTCGAAGAACCTCCAGTCTCAGGTCCATGGCATCGTCCAGAAGAGAGAACGGGACACAGAGTCGTTCCTGGAGAAAATCGAGAACGCCGCCGACTATTTCACCATCTCCTTCCTAGGGAAGACGAAGGCAGGGAAGAGTACGCTTCATGCCGTACTCTCCGGGAAAGGAAAGCAGGCCATCGGCGTTGGGAGACAAAGGACCACGCGAAACAACCGTGTCTACACATGGGAGGGCCTCAGAATCATCGACACTCCTGGCATCGGGGCACCACATGGAGAGAGTGATGAGGAAATCGCGAAGAGCATCCTGGACGAGAGTGATCTGATTTGCTACGTGTTGAAAAACGATTCCGTCCAAGAGAAGGAGTTCGAGTTCCTCTCCCTAATCAAAAAGCGGAATAAACCGATACTCATCCTTCTGAACGTCAAGACGAACTTGAGCACCCCGGCGAGACTGAGAAGATTCCTGCGCGATCCTGATTATGTCTATGAGCGAGAGGACGAGAAGTCCATCAAGGGCCATCTTAACCGAATAAGAGAATACGCGAGAAAGCATTATTCGAACGATATCTTCGAAATCATTCCGGTCCATCTCTATGCATCATTACTCTCTCAAGATAAGGCATTCTCCGAATCGGATCGTCTCGCCCTGTTCGATGGAAGTCGTTTGGCACACTTCGAGAATGCAATCAAGGAATCCATCGTCTCGCAAGGCCACATCCGCAAATCGCAAACCATCCTGAACGGATGTCTGAATCCTATTCTCGATACGGAACAATCGTTGAGCCATCATCTAGGCGTCTTCGAGACAATCAATGCAGACTTCAACAGGTTCCATCTCGATAGCGTTAAAAAGTTCAATGCGATGAAAAAGAAGTATATCAGACGTATCAGGCAAGCGGTCGACGAAGAGTTCTTGAAGGTCGAGGAACAAATCTCTCATTTCTCACATTCGAACTATGACGTGAGTAAAAGTCTCATCGAAAGCAGGTGGGGAAGCTTGTTAGAGGAGATAGGATTCGAACGCGGGCTAGGCATCAGTCTAGAAAAGATACAACTAGAATACACCGACGAGGTACAGGACTATCTCTCTGAGATGATGGAGAACATGAAGTTCGCGAACCTTCTCCTCCGACAGAAATTCTCGTATGATTCCTCCGCGATGTTCGACTTCCGTCGGATGTTCGGATACGTATCAGCCGGACTTGGTGTGGCCGCGGCCATCGCCTTGTTCTTCTCCGGTCCGCTCGGATGGGGATTGACGGCTGCATCCCTCGTCGTAGGTGGAATCAAGCTCCTATTCAAGTCCAAAAAACGAAAAATACAGGACGCCATCACATCTCTTAGCACTGAGTTGAAGAAGGTGACGGCTAAACACAACCAGGACACCAAAGATCGTGTCGAGGCTGTTTTCCTCGAGGGCCACGATAAGATATCGAAAGAGACTTTCGCCTTCCAACGTGGGATGATGTCTACGCTCCACGATAACATCAAGATTCTATCAGGTTCCCTGGGCTCCATGAAGATACAACAAGACCAACTGAACAAAGCTTACGCCTATAGATTGATGACGGCATATGTACCTGACGAGCAAGTGGAGTACAAACTCAATCAAACTAAGATGGATGTACTGGTCGACCAGGTAGAACGCGACTTTGGTAAGACCATCACGATTCATACGCGAAACAGGATGGACGATTCGCAGTTAGAACATATAAGCAACGTGATTCAAGAAGACATTAAGATTCAAACCGTTTAAATTAATAGGAGGTTTTATTGATGAGTACCGATATCGAAGTAAAAGAAATTTTAGCTAGCCTGAAAAAAATTGCTGACGATTCCATCGAACTACTAAATGAAAAAGAAGACACGATACCAAACGCAGACAACATCAAGAACATCATAAATGATTTTTTCGAGGGAGACATCCTCAAGATTTCCCTGGTCGGCCAGTATAGTGCCGGAAAATCTACCATCATTTCGGCATTGACGGGGAATCAAGACATCCTGATCGATGCCGACATCGCCACCGATGATGTGAGTGAGTACGCCTGGAATGGTGTCACGATTATGGACACACCAGGATTATACACGGATAGACCGGAACATGATGATCGAACCAAGGATGCAATCAAATCATCCGACCTACTCATCTATGTCCTGACGAGCGATTTGTTTGATGACGTCATACTGAATAACTTCAAACATCTTGCTTACGAGGAGGCCTATCGACATAAGATGATGCTTGTCGTCAATAAGATGTCCATGGAATCGGGAGACTATGATAGTCTGAGAAAGAACTATGGACAGAGCTTACGAGAAGCGCTGTCGCCTTTCGATTTGAGTGAATTCCTGATTTGCTTCATCGATGCCGCGGACTATATCGAGGGTACCGAGGATGATGACGCAGAACTCATCGAAGAGAGCCATTTCGGGGAGTTCATCGATAACTTGAACCAATTCATCAAAAACAAACAGTTACTCGGTAAAATCGATCGTCCTTTACGGAACGTCACCTCGGAACTCAGCATAGCGATGACCAAGAACCAGGATCATGACTCTGAAATGTTCTATGCGATTCTCGAACGGATTGAGAATCGCGTCAAGCGAAGCGCGCTCAAGGCTCAAAACGAAGTGGACAAAATCAAAAACGACATTCGTGGCGAGACCATCTCCCACGGACGACTCCTTTCGAACAAGATTGGGGAAGAGGACGCCGATCTCGAACTTGAGAGCAAGAAGGTCGAAGCTCAAATCAAAGAGTTCGTCGAAAACAAGAATGTAGAGATTGAAAAAATCCTAAGTGCTGAAAGAAGTGCTTTGACCGACGAAATCAAGGATGTCTTGAATAGCCCGCTCGCTGAGGCATATTTCGGATCCGTAGAAGAGGCATCGTCCAGTCTCAATGGCGAGCAGGTGAAAATCATAAAGATGGACAATATACAAAAAAACATGAATGCGATAAATATGATTGTCGGGCGCACCTCCGAAGGAATATTGAAGTTTTCCAACACGGGCGTGGGTGGATTCGTCAAGGCTACTGCCGCTAGCGGAAGCGACCTGCATAAAGGTTTATACTCCGTAGGGAAGTTTTTTGGTGTCAAGTTCAAACCATGGGGTGCGGTCAACGCCGCTAAGAATTTGACGAACATCGCAAAAGTCGCTGGTCCGATTATGGCCGCTGCAGGAGTGGTCTTCGAGGTGGTCGGACACGTGAAAGACGAGGTGGACCTGAAGAGAGTTCTGGACGCCAAGAATGAATGTTATAGTTCCCTAGTCTCCTTGTCTCAAGAAATCGAGCAAGCGTTCCAAAAGCAGTTCAAAGACTACGAAGAGGAGGCTTACGGAGCCATACTGAAGAACATTGTGACTCAACGCGAGGAAGCTGCAGCGAGATACGACATGTCTTCAGAGTTCCATCAAGCGATTTCTCGGAACATCAAGGAATTGAATCGGTTATCGGTCAAATTAAACCAGTGATTTATTTTATACTGAGTGAACTTGGTGAGCCTACGGAAATAAATCCTAGTACTGATTTAGTAGTCCCACTCTATGACAATTGCTACAGGATGATTCATCGAAAAAAGTATGACGTGCTGACATTAGATTAATTGATTAAAATGTCAAAAGGAAACAAAAACTGATATCCATTATAGTTACGGTTTAAATCGTTTTGCTAAAGCTTATGCGGCTAGCAGAAATAATTTGCAAAATGTATGTATTCGGTAGGAAAATTCTTCGGAATCAATTTTAAACCTTGCTAGGCAGTCAATACAGAAAAATATTTAACGAATGTCACAAAAATTGCTGGACCAATCATTCCACTTAACCAGAAACTACGATACATGAAAGAAATCGACATCTTTTGTTTGAAGGATGTCGATTTCTTTCTGGATTGAGAATTAAAGTTACAACTTTATGTTCATACAAATTATAGATGATAAGTTTTACTTTGATAGAACAATCAATCGTATTGCCTCTGTATTAGAGTAAAAAGTGGGATACTCTACTTTTTAAACGACTTATATAAGTATAAAAAATGTAACTAACTAGTGACACTCGACAATTGTTTGACTAAATATGATTCCTGAAAGAGGCTAAAAATAATGAAAAAAGTTCTAAGTATAGGAGTATTGGTCTTATTGTTGTTTACCCACAACCTGTTTAATAATAATGATATTTCTTATGCCATAGGAAATAGCTGTAGTGAGAGTCGGGAATTTAACGAGGAGACAAGTGTCAGGTTTAATCAGTCGATAACTAAAGGGATAATTTATCATCATTTTGTAGTTGAGTATCAGAATAAGAATAATTTTGCTGGCGTAAAAAGTGGTATTGGTACCATAGAATCTATGAGTTTTGAAATTTTGGTGGGGACGGAGTTCCACTTTAAATTTTATGACATTAATAACCAGATTATAGATGATTTTAAAATATTTGTAGAACCATTTAAGACTCATATCCAATGGTATCAAGCCGGAGATAATAAATTGTCTGGAAACACTGTTCCTGATGCTCAGATAAACGTAAATCTCTCTGGTGTAGCTTCTGAAGAGTCTAAACCAATTAAACTCTCAAGTGACAATGAAGGGAATTTTGAATTTAATTATGATGAACGAGATATATATCTTGGACTTGAAAAAAAAGATCAAAATATGACACGAAGTCAAAATATTTCAATCGAGAAAGAGCATTTTGATACCAATCCTCCTTCTATCACTAAAGTGAGTGGAAATGACAGCGATACAGGGATAAGCGTTGAGAGCAAAGATTTATTGAAAGGCTTAAATTTAGAGTTTTATGATAAAGATAAAGAACTTGTCGAAACAAATACAATAAGAAACGCTGAAACTAATTATTCAATCTATGGTCGGAAAAAAGATTCAAGCAAATCCTTCTATACGGAGGGGATCAATTATGTGCGTGTTCAAGCATTCAATGCAAACAACTGTAAATCTACCTGGACAGAAATGGTTGAACTAACTGATTCTACACCTCCTGAATTTGAATTGAATCCATGGATGGAGGGAGACGATTATGTGACTGGTGTAAGTGATCCCGGGACACGAATTGAATGGAGGCAGAACCCTTATTCCAAAAAGGAAGTTAAAGGAACCATGTTTGTACCGAATAGTGGGAACGTAAAAATAAAACTTCCTCTAGATGTAAGAACAAGTCCTCCACTGATAAGATTCTATGATGAGAACGGGAATATTGCTGGTGAGAGTGTTCGACCAGTAATGCGAGTTGATAAGTTCGTCGTGACGGAAGATCGAAAGGATGATATTTTCGCGCTATCGGACTTCAGTTTCGATAACGGCTACTACGGAAAAAGGTATAGCATTGAGTTTGATGGGAGACGTTTTCCTGGAAGAATCGGTGATGGACGCATACCGCTAGATGCAGTCGATAATAGCTTTGATTTTTCTGAACTGCCATACAAGATAAAGTTCACGCTTTATAACGCTGATGGATCAGTTAAATATTCAGTACGACAGACAATCACTGAAAAAGAGAAGCCAGCTCGATTACAAAATATACATTACGATTTAGATAAACAGGAGATATATGCTGATTCTAATCTTTTTTACACGGCGACTATTTGGAATCAGAAAACAGATTGGCACTCATCTAGTTATGCGAAAACGGAACACGTCAAACTACCATTGAGCGACAATAAAAAAATTGTCAAGGTAGGAGATAAGGTGACTTTATACTCCACAATTCCTTATACAGCCGGGATTGGACAAGAAATTATCATCAAGCAAAATAAGAAACTAAAGATGCCTACTGTCGAGGAGATAACAATAAAATCAAAATATATCGAAGGTGCGACGTATCCTAGCAGCAAAGTCCTCGTGAAAAGTGGGAAAAAGAACTATCAGGGTCAGAGTGACTCTAAGGGCAAGTATAAAATTAGTATCCCGAGTCTCTCAGCCGGAAGCGAAGTTGCTATTTCAGCCGTAGATCGTCTTAATCAGTCGACACCTGTCACTAAAACTAAAGTGTTACGAGTCTTTACTAAGTTCACTATCTCCAAAATAAAAAGCGGGGGGACCTCACTAAAAGGAACAGGATATATTGGTTCAGAGGTCAAAGTATTTAAAAGTTCTAAGTTAATCGCCAAAGGTACGACTGATAAAAAAGGAAACTATACACTTAAAGTTGCGAAGCTCAAAAAAAATGACATACTGCTTCTAAAAATGAGTAAGAGTGGATTCCAAACGATAATGAAAACAATACGTGTGAACTGATTTTTAGCACGAGCAGATTGAACAGGATGATATCTCAATTATGGGGTATGACTGGCTCTACTTAATAAAAAATGCTCACAGATATAAAGGCCCACATCAATTAGATGAACTGCCCCATAAAAGTTGGACATAAAAATCCAACTTTTATGGGGTGTTTTTTATGGTCAAATATACGAAGGCATTTAAAATCCAGGTCGCTGAGCGTTATCTGACGGGACGAGACGGATACCAAGGTGTGGCGAAAGAATTCGGGATAGCCCGTGACCTGATCCGTGAGTGGTCACGTCTCTATGAGCGTTGGGGGGAAACGATCTTCGATCCTTCCTATACAACACACTCGCCGGCATTTAAACTGGAGGTATTAAACGACATGGCGACTAACAGGCTGTCCAATAGAGAGGCGGCCGTAAAATACCGAATTTCCTCCCCAGGGATGATCTCGAGATGGCGATCGACCTATGAACGGGAAGGGACCGCAGGTCTGGTCGCCAAACCGAAAGGACGTGCCCCGATGGCGAGACGCAAGAAGAAGGACTTTGAAGAGATGACAGAAGTCGAGAAGCTCAAAGAGCGGATCGAGTATCTCGAGATGGAGAACGCTGCGTTAAAAAAATTGAAAGCCTTGGTTCAAGAAGAGAATGCGCGACGAACCGGATCAAGGCACAAGTAATCGACGAATTGCGATCAATCTATCCCGTTCTGGGACTCCTCCGCGTGCTCGGTATGGCGCGGAGCGTCTATTACTATTGGCAGACGCGCCTGACGGGCGAGGACAAGTATGCGGAGGTGAAGGCAGCCATCCATACCCTCTTCCACGAACACGAGGGACGATGTGGCTATCGTCGCATCCACGCACTTCTCGAACGCCAGGGCTTCCGGCACGATCCGAAGACTGTGCGCCGTCTCATGAACGAGCTCGGTCTCAAATGTCTCGTCCGCATGAAGCGATACCGCTCCTATAAAGGACGGGTCGGAGAGGTCGCACCGAATCTTCTCCAACGGGACTTCAAGGCCACCGGTCTGAACCAGAAATGGGTGACTGACGTCACTGAGTTTCACCTGTTCGGGGAGAAGCTCTACCTCTCGCCGATGATGGACTTGGGAAACCGTGAGATCATTGCCTATACCATATCGGACCGCCCTACATATCGATTCGTTGGTGAAATGTTGGACCAGGCAATTGGGAAGCTCGACGGGAAAGTCCGACCGATTCTGCATTCCGACCAAGGTTGGCATTATCAGTATCGAGCATTTGTCGGTACGCTTCACGAGCACGGCATTACGCAAAGCATGTCCCGTAAGGGCAACTGCCTCGACAACGCAGCCATTGAAAGCTTCTTCGCCGTGCTCAAGTCAGAGCTCCTGTATCTCAAGGAGTTCGATGACATGGACCACTTCAAATATGAGCTCGAGCGTTACATCGAGTACTATAACCATCGTCGTATCAAGAGACGACTAAAAAACCTGAGCCCGGTGGAATACCGGACTCAGGTCCTCAAGGTCACCTGACAAATTATTTATTGTCTAACTTTTTTGGTTCAGTTCATAGATGTGGGTTTTTTTAGTTATATATATTGTTGTACTTATTGTAGATAAAAATGCTCTCATTCGCTAATTAGTACGATTACGTATTTTTAAGGGCTTCGATTTCTTACTTGAGAATATTCAAGACTTGCTGATATTTCAATGGTATTATTTTTCTTTAAAATTCTGTTTTTATGGTCAATCAAGATAGGCCGCTCCAATCACTTCCACATAAACCTGAAGCGTAGCAAGACGAAAGAAATTCTAGACAGTTCGATTTACCGGTACATTCAAGAAGAACTCGGCTATACGATCACCAGCTCACGATTCACTGATTCGCACAGATAAACCGAATCAGTGAATCGTGAATATCTAGGGAATCAAGGGTCTAATCCCGTGATTGAAGTATGACAGGTCGTCTTTCTCGGAAACGAAAAACTGTTCGAATATTCATTTTTACGGCATCGGTATGATAAAATTATATTTACATCTGTTCACATCGATCGATAAAAAAATAAAGTAGAAACAGGTTGTATACATTTTTCGACATCGAAATGTATACAACCTGTTTCTTTTATGTTTTTGCATGTTCTCGAAAATATCATTATACATTGATAAATGAAGGGATTGATTAACTTAAGGTGCATGAGAAAACGAGTAAGAGTATTTAAGAAGTACTTAAAATAATAAGTAATCAATAATGGTCGTCTAAAATACAAAAAGAAGACTCATAAGTAAGTCTTCTCCATCTCATTTGTAGATATCCCGCCGATGTCCAATCTCAAGAATCAAAATCACGACTTTCTCATCTTGGATGTCGGCAATCAGACGATAGTCGCCAAAGCGATAACGTCATTCATCTGAATGATTGAGACGGATGGGATTGTTGGCGACTACAGCTTTTGATAGTCACAGCATGGTCATGGACGCATCGGTTGTGACCTCAGACGACTTAGTCATTGCGTTTTCGAACAGTGGAGAAAGTCGAGAAGTCGTCCAAGCTGTGCAACTTGCGAAAGAGTCGGGATGTACAACAGTCGCATTCGTCGGATATCAACATTCACCACTTGCCGAGCTCGTTGATTTTCGTTTGTTGACAGCCGGCGCATCCGGTGAAGCATTCCTGATCAATACACAACTCCCGCTTCTCTTTACAGCAGATGCGGTGACGAAAACGTTGATGGAAACAAATGAGGCATTAAAAGCGCATTATATACAGACACTTAAAGCGCTTGATCGTTTAAAAGAAAGAAGTGAATAAATAGTATGACAAAGTTACCGAATGGATTGATTGTTTCGTGTCAGGCATTAGAAGGTGAGCCACTCCATAGTGAGTTCATTATGGGACGAATGGCCATTGCGGCCGTTCAAGGTGGCGCCCAAGGAATTCGTGCTAATTCAGCAAGAGATATTCAAGAAATTAAGAAGCAAGTCGCTGTTCCGATTATCGGCATCGTCAAGCGTGATTATGAAGACAGTGATGTCTTCATTACGGCGACAATGAAGGAAATTGAGGAATTGGTGGAAGTTGGTGTAGATGTGATTGCGCTCGACGCGACAATGCGTTCTCGTCCGGGAAACATGTCACTACAAGAATTTGTTCATGCTATCCAGACGATTTATCCAAATCAATTGTTAATGGCTGACTGCGCGACTCTCGAGGACTGCATTGAAGCAGAACGACTTGGTTTCAACTATATTTCGACAACCCTATATGGATACACGGAGGAGACGAACGGATCTTTCCTCTATCATGATGATTTCAAGTTCTTAAAAGATGTACTAGATCATGTATCTCGTCCTGTTATAGCAGAAGGAAATATTCTAACCCCTGAGATGGCTAAACGTTGTATGGAATTAGGAACACAAGCTGTCGTCGTAGGTGGTGCGATTACCCGTCCGCATCAAATCACTGCACGATTCGAAGCGGCACTCGCTGAAAATGTTCGGACTTAAATTTAAGTGAACAATTGATATTAAGATGACGAATTTTACATTTTATTAGTATTATTAGAACCTTGGATGTAAAAGGATTTGTTTCCTATTCAAGGTTTTTTTTATGTTTCTCCTCATTTTTTTAACCAATATTTGCAAAATTGAAAAAGTCCGTAGTTTCCGAACGTTATGAAAAGTTTAGAGAGCATCTTGATACGTAACGTCAACAAAACGGCGGCTTATATGTATATAAAGTGAAGTTAGAATACGGGAAGAGTATGGAACGGTGCCTGTCCCGCTTGAATTGAATTCTGATTTAGGTAGACGTGCAATTTTACATGGATACGACGTTTCATACAGCAATAAAGTAACTTCTTTGAAATTGATATTTATTTTTGACGTCATTCAAAGCGAAATTTTCTCAAAAAAAGCAACAGCTTGATGCTTTTGGATAAAAAGGCAAGAGGTATGGATAAAAATATCCTACTTCTTGCCTTTATCTCTACTCAACTTCTTAGGATACTAGCTTGCACTTTTTCGATTTGTTCGATCGTATGGACGAGTTGCTCCATTGTGATTATGGCATACGTCATCCCACATATACACGACATACAGTATTCATTTAATAAAAGGAACATGGTATATAGAAGGATGGTCTCATGCATGTCGGAGAAAATAGCCGACTGATTGAGCCGTCGAATCACAAAACAATCGAAACCATCTTTATCTCAAAGCGTTCATATTGGATGTGAGCGTTCTCATTCATGTTTGATCGAAGTAGATGGCAGTATCGCCATCCAACAAGAGGTGAATTTTAATACAATTAACATTGTATTAATTATGTTATTCAATTCTCTTCATCACCGGATGCTCTTTATATTGAGGCTACATATGTACATGAACGTGACAAACCTTATGCCTAGTGACGATTAAGCATCCGATTCACTCTGTTTATAGATTACGAGTTGATAAATACGAAGAAAATGAGAGGGACGAAACACGAATATATCATTTAACACAATCAATGTTGTTTTAATTAACATGTCAATCTGTCTTCTTCACTATGTGAACGACTACTTTCGCCCGATAAAAAGAAGTAATGGACTTAAAGGAATAGGTTCTTCCAGATACATGATATAATTTAATAAAATAATCATTGTATTATAAGGAAGGAGAACTTTTTGTGTATACGATTGATCAAGTGTTCGAAATTTTATCTGCCTATAAGATTACGACGCATAAGGAGACGGTCCGAAGCTGGGTCCGGAAAGGTGTCATCCAGGCAGAGCCGATTGAATCCCGCAAGAAAGGATATCGTGTCAGTGAGAAGGCATTGAGGACGTTCATCTCAAGTCGTATGCCAGAAGGCTGGGAGTTTTTCGGTCCCTTGGCCGAACATCCGGAACAGACTTTCGAAAAAGAAGAAGAGAACGTCCCTCGCTATACCGAGCTCGACGTGAAAGCCATCAAGGAGCAGGTACGAGAAGAGATGTGGTTTGAACTGATGAGTAAGTTCATCTTCGAAGGGTACTTTGTGTTGAAAAAAGCAGACATCAAGGCGGCGATACAACATCGACGGCATTCGAAGGAGTTTGGAGATTTCGTATGGGAGCGATGTCTTCAACATAAGATGGGATATGCGACGCCACGTGTCCCGTATCTACTTAAATATTTCAAGTTTGAGGGCGAACGTATCCCGTTCGATCGAACGGCCAGTGAGCAAGACGACCAGATCATCTATGCATTGATTGAAAGTATCCGTCTCAAACGAGTGAACGGAAAGTATAAGTCATGATGGAACATCGTGATTCCTCTATATGGAACCTCCTTTTATACAATGTTGATTGTATGAAAATGTGGTCTCCTTTTTTTCTGAACAGATGGAGATCCAACTGGAGTGAGGGCACGCGAGGCTCGTTCTTTTTGCTGGTCTTCTTATCAAGAGTGCAGTTCATCCGCTCATTGTGTTCATTCAGAAACCGCATGTCACATCTAAAAGCATGGAACAGAGCGATACCGCTCTGTCTGACGGAAGGGACCGAAGGCCGTCCTGTTTCCGTACTCTAGCTCGCGAAAGGAGCTTTTCCATGAAACTGACTACACTCGTTGAAATCACCCGTATCCGCCAAGAGGTCCGTGAACCGGACGTCGCGCTCGAGACGACGCACATCACGTCCCCCGAGGACGCTTTCTGCGTCGCAAAACGCTTCATCCAAGACGATGACCGTGAGGTGTTCCTCGTTATCTTACTCAATACGAAGAATCGGGTTATTGCCGTCCATCGGGCACACATCGGGAGTATCAACTCGAGCGTCGTCCATCCTCGAGAAATCTTTAAGTCCGCCATCCTTAACAACGCGACGTCGCTCATCGTCAGTCATCAGCATCCGAGCGGTGACCCGGATCCATCACGGGAGGACATCGAGGTGACCGAACGGCTCGTTGAGGTCGGGCGTATCGTCGGTATTCAGCTTCTCGACCATATCATCGTCGGTGCTGGAGAAGAATACGTCAGCCTGAAAGCACAAGGTGTCCTTTAAAGGAATAACTTAGCGTAGACGGACGGGATATCCCCGTCCTGTCCGCGCGTAAAGCATGGAATGGATTTGTACCAAATCCAAGTGAGGAAAGAAGCCCGAAGTGGACGAATCCACTTCGGGCTAGAGAGGCTTCGTATCGTATGATGTCGATTCGTGAGAGGTACTGGTTGTTGAGGAAGTGTTCATAGAAGAAGTAGTGGAATTGTTATCGGTGTACGTATGTATATCTTTTATCTTTGAGTGGATTATTCTCTGTACGTTTCGATCTAGCTTGTATGTGTTAGTAGAGACAAGAGAAGAGCTTTCGGGCTCATGCGTGAGGCTGTAGGCTGCATGGCAGCAACATCCTCATCGCACCGCTGCCTTCCTGCCGGATCGATAACGAGAGCTGCCAGTCACTGGTGTGAGGCATCTCTACGTTCCTGCTCCTTGCGACGGAAGGCACGGAGCGTGAAAAGACCAGAAAATAAGTTTTAAGGATTTCAAACTGATTCAAGCTGGAGTTCCTGATTATGATGAAAATCCCTGTTCTGAATGATTCGTTGTTTTCTCAAGAATGGCGTGAAAATAGTCCTAGATTCGTCCTTAACTCCTCCGTTGATTCAGCTATGACCGTGCTTATCTCGATTAAACGGATTCGTACGATGTCCTTCACGACTGTATGCTGTGTTCAAGCAAACCAAAGAGGAGTGACGAAAATGAATACACCTTTGGAAAACGAAGAGTCTAGAAAGTGGATCGACATGGTGGATCACTCACAAAAAGTGACCATCATCGATGCGCAGGTTCGATTGGTGCGAGAGGTAGATGGTTCGATCGAGCATGTGACTTGGTTCGTTGATGTCGACATACTGCTCGCTTTCATTCAGCAACACTATTTGGAACAGACCCGTTAAAGGTCTGTTTTTTTATATGTTTTTTCGTTAAAAGATGCGACCTAGCAATAAAAAGTGATAGGTGGGAAATATACCCATTATTCTCCTGGTATTCACGGTATAATGAGAATAACTTACGAATAGAGAATGGAGCGATGCAAGATGAAACGAAAATGGATGGGTGCCAGCCTGGCACTCGCGAGTGTTGGTTTATTAGTAGGACCGTTACAGAGCGCGGAGGCCGCAACGCCGAAAATCAAGGTCCACTATATCGATGTCGGACAAGGTGATGCGATCTACATCAAGATGCCGAGTGGTGAGGACATCGTCATGGACGGTGGGAACAAGGGGAAAGGCGATGCACTCGTCGCCTATCTGAAGAAGCAGAAGGTCGGCGACATCGAAATGCTAATCTCGACGCATCCGGATGCGGATCACATCGGAGGACTCGATGAAGTCCTCGACTCGTTCAAGGTCAAGAGTGTCTATGCACCGAAGGTCAAGCATACGACGCAAGCCTATAAAGATTTCCTGCTGGCCGTCAAACGCGAGAAGCTGACAATCAAGCCAGCGAAGGCAGGAGTCTCGCTTCCGGTCAAGGGCGTGAAGGCGCAGTTCGTCGGACCAGTCAAGGACTACGCGAACAGTGATTTGAATAACTGGAGCGCGGTGTTACACGTCGCCTATAAGAAAAATACGTTCCTGTTCACGGGAGATGCAGAACTGAAATCGGAGCAGGACATGATTGCGAAGAAGAAGACACTACGTGCAGATGTCTTGAAGGTCGGGCATCATGGGGCGAAGACCTCGACGAGTGCGACATTCCTTAAATACGTCAAGCCAAAGTATGCCGTCATCAGTGTCGGCAAGAATGCTTACGGACATCCGACGAACGAAGTCGTGACGAACCTGAAGCGGGCGAAGGCGACGATGCTACGAACGGATAAGAGCGGGACGATCGTCTTTGAAGGGAACGGATCGTCCTACACGATTAAGAAGTCGAAATGAGTAAGCGGAAAGGGATCATCGACCGGGTTGAGGGGAAGTGGGTCGTCGTCGAGTTTGACGATGGAATGCGGGATATCCTGATTTCTCGCTTTCCCATGACGGTTGAATCCGGAGATGTCATCTGGATTGATGAGTATGGTCATATCGAGAAGGACGAACATGAATGGAAACGTCTTTCGAAAGAAATCGACGAATTGATGGAGGACTTATGGGAAGATTAACTGAAATGAATGAAAGGAAGAGTCGTCCTACTAAAATAGGGATGGTATTAGCAGGGGGGGGAGGGAAGGGAGCATATCAAGTCGGCGTGTGGAAAGCTATAAAGGAGTATGATCTTGACAGACAGATTGTTGCAATCTCCGGAACATCCGTGGGTGCGCTAAATGGCGTATTATTTGCGACGAAATCCGTTGGTGAAGCAGAAAACGTATGGTCGACTATCTCACCCGAAAAGATTCTGTCAATTGATCTGTCAGGCTTAAATCGCTTGTTTCGTAATAGTGGTTTTAATCTATCCCTACGTACTGTCGAGTTGCTTGCTGGAAGTGGTGTTTTTTCAAGAGAAGGGCTTGCCAATATCATCGAAGATTTTGTAAATCTTGATTACATCAATGAACATAGTTTACCGGTCTATGCTGCCGCCTACGATTCAAATCAAAGGCGACCCCACTATTTTTTGTTGAATCATTTAGGCGAGGACGATAAGTTAAATGCATTACTAGCCAGTTCCGCTCTACCTTTTATTTTTGATCCAATACGGATTGATGGAACGACTTACTGGGATGGTGGATTGGTGGATAACACCCCCATCATTCCTTTGTATGACTCAGGTTGCTCAGTGATTATAGTCGTACACTTGAACAGGACCACAATAGTAGATAAATCGAAGTATCCTGAAGCAAATATAATCGAGATTTTTCCAAGAAGTTCGATAGGTGGATTCATTGATGGAACCTTAGACTTCAGTCCATCAAACGCTTACAAAAGAATGCTTCAAGGATACGAGGATGCGAAGTCTACTCTTGAAACAACTTTTAAAGTGTTGCAAACTCAGACAAAATTATTAGAGGGAGTGTCCGGCTTTGTTCAAGGAGACGAGTATACTTATGAAAATCTTAAAGTCATATTATCTGAAAGAGAAGAGTTAAAAAAGATGCTAAAAGGGGTGCCCGATGAAGCGGAGTGAATTATTACTTATTCCTAATGAACTGGTATCGGTCGATGAAAAACATCGATTGGATGAAATGGTCGGACGAACAATCGAACAATATAAAGATAACAGCGCTCAGATAGCTCGATTTACAGTAGACAGTGTAACCGCTTTGGCAGTCGTAGAATCGCGAATGGATGAGTTAGAAAGCCAAAGTTTTCTTAAACGAACGTTCCGGACTTTCAGTGGAAAAAATAGAGGATTGGAAGCTAACGTTTCTTACAATTTAAGAAACGCACAATATGCTGCACAAAAAACATTACTGAAATTAGCAGAGCAAAATCTATTGACGTTTGACGTCCTAACAGCGGTCAATAGTAAGTTGAACGCTTACATAATTAGTAATAGTTTAGAAATCAATGAACTATATTTTTTGCTGTTGCAATTTATAAAGGAGACACGAGGGAACGTCCTTAAAACAGAAAACCGAATCGCTGATTTGGATAGAAGAGTCGAATTGTTAAGATGGGCAAGTACTGCTGAATATGCCACTTTTGAAGAAACTCTTTATTCTGAACTAGACATAGCTAGCCAAGTTGTCTGTCTGACGAATGATTTCTATACCTTTTCTAAAGGAGAGTGGGATACGACGGACTTGTCTCTGATTAAATCTATCTTGAAAGATCTAGGGAAAGATTGGAATCAAAAAATTAGTTTTAGTATTATCCTACAAAGGCTAGTCAACGATACATCTATCATGAATATGATAGATGAAACTATCAAATTCGAAAACATATCAGAGTATTCATTACTTGAAATACCAATGATTCAAAGTATTTATAAAGCTAAGCGTTTATTAACGGACGAAAAATACTTAGTACACACGTTATCAAAAAATCTGTATGATGCTGGAATTGAAAAAAGTACATCGGAACTTACGATAGAACTTTCATTAAAATATATTAAAGAAATCGGGATGAGAGACTTAGCTCTTGAACAACCTATTTTCGAATTAGTGAACGAACTTTTGATTGAAATGAAGGTATTGAATAATTTTGTTCATATGGATAAAGAATTGATGCTGTTAGAGACAAGAGAGTCTACACAGCAAACTTCTGTGGCGAAAAAAGAAGAAGAGCTTTATGAAGTCATTGTCTTAGACTATGAGATGGATAAATTCGAACTAACGATGTTACTGACTGAGTTATTAGAAGTAGATGTTAGAGAAGCAAATCAATTATTGGATGATAAGAATTTGTTAAATCGTTTAATAAGTGGAATTTCAAAAAGTAGAGCAAATGAAATCAATGATGTATTAAATGAGAACCAAGTAAACTCAATTGTAAATATGATTAAAATTCCACTAAGAATAGTATTTTTAGACGTTTCAAAAATGAAAGAATTAATTTTAAAAACTCGAGACTATCCATTTGATTTTTCAAAAAAACAAGATTCTTCATTCAATATTTTAAATATAGAGCGTGGGACGATTATTGAACCACATTCTGTTATAGGAGCATTGAATTTGACGTCGTGGTCTTTTTCAGGTCCTATTCCTGGAAGCAACTTCGAGATTTTCGTTGCGAATTTTCATGGAGAAGTAATTAAATCATTTCAAAATATAAAGGATATAGCAGTTGATTCAGAAAACGACGAAAAAAATCAAAAAGTGCCATTGTTCTGTGCTCGCACGGTTTCAAATCAAAATCCAGTTTTTAATCGTAGTAATTTTTATTCTGTTTTTCAGTACATGCCTACATCAGTAACAAATATCCATATAAATGAGTTATACATTCAAAATTTTTAAATATGTATTTACTTATAATAAATGGATTTACATCTATAAATATCATTTATGAAGCGTGAAACTGTATTTTGTCAAACTAATATAATAATAGGTAATAATTGATTTGAATAATTGTTTCAAGAATATCTGCTTGTTACGGGAGAAGAAGAACTGAAGTCAGAGTAGAATATTATGAAGAAGATGTTACGCGTGACATCTTCTTCATAATGGCACAAAGATATCGACAAGTGAGACATTTCTGAGATATGTTAAATCAAAATATGCAGTCATCAGTATCGGTAAGAATATTTATGGTCATACGACGAAGAAAATCGTGGCACAATCGTATTTTAAGGAAACGGATCGTCCTACACGACGTTTTTGAGAAGAAGCTTGCAAATTATAGACAACAACCAGTGTAGACCATTAGGTTTACCGATGAGTAATGGATCTTGTTTCAATTCAACATCAAGCAGGTTGAGGGGGAGAAGTGTGAAGAAGATTAAGCAATGGTTTAAAACTCACTGGTTCTCAACTACTGTAATTTTAGTTTCAGTAACGTTATCTTGCTTGTCAGCATATTATGCTTGGAATTTTTCCAAAAGTACTAAAGACGTTGAAGAAAAAAGAGCAATCTTTCAATTGGCAATAACAGCAATCGCCGCATCAGTTGGTATCGGAACTATTGTGAATTCTGCTAGATCAGCAAGTATATCCGCTGAATCAATGAAACTAACGAAAGAAAAAGATATAAGAGAGCAGTCTTCTCACTTGGTTGTAAGTTCCACTCTTACAAAATTTGGGGTTAGTCCTCCGATGTATAACAATGAATATGTATATTCCCCATCAGGAATTCACAGTAAATTTAGTAATGAATTAAAAGAAGAACTTAGTGAAGGAGAACAGGAGTATGTAGTAGTAGAAGAGAGTGCTATGCGAACGGTAGATGCTCTAATATTAGAAAGATTATTTAAAGACAAACCTCTTAACCAAATGAATATAATTAATATAGGGAAAGGAGCAAGTATCAATTTAGAAATTTCTTTTGAGTTTTTAAATAAAAAAGATTTTCATGAATATAGTGCTATCACTGAGAATAAAGCAGCACAGCCAGTAGGCGTAGCCTTTTATCCTTCATATGATTTAAGTGTATCTCAAAATGAGAAAAATTATTCAATTGAAATAGTAGATAATACAGTACTTTATTATTTGAAGTATATAAACTCTTATCATTATCAAACTGGATTTTACCATGAAGTTAATCTTTTTTTCGAAAACTCTAAAGCAATCAAGTATACTGATTTTCTTAAACCACAAGATTCAATTTCTTTCCCTATCCCGAATGAATTTACGATTCTTTGCAAACACTATGCGATAGTTCATTACTACAAAAAACTAAATAAATCAAAAAGAATTAATAGTTTTGTATTGCCTAATATTCAGCACTTGATTTCTTCTGAAACCATCAAACCTTTGGGCAGATTAATTATTAAATATTATGAAGAAAAAATGGTTAAAGAAAACTATTACGAAGATTTAAAGAAGAAAGAAATAAGATTTGATATAAAACTTAAGGATGATTCGATTTCGGTAGAGGATACAGATTTAAATTTCTATTTAGAGGTAACACCAGTTCCGGTAAAAGAAATGTCTAAAGCACAGAAAAAACGAGCCTATTACTAGACTGACCTAGCGATATGAGAAACATATAAAACACATTGATTAGGCTACCTGCCCACCGTATTTTATCGGGAGCAGGTAGCCTAATTTTTCTTGATTGGTTTTCGTTATAGTAGTTTATCATCCGTTTACAGACCTCATAGTCTCCCGACAAATGAAATTTGTTGTACTGGAACTTCTCAGACTTTAAGTTGGAATGAAACGATTCAATCATCGAATTATTTCAGCAGTTCCCTTTGCGAGACGTACTGCTTGTTAAAAATAAACCCTCCTATTCATCTGTATTGTCAGTATTATTCTGTACTTTCATAATAGTTGACTTAGGCAGAGAGAAGATAGTAATTTTAACGAATGCGGAAATCCTGTTCGGGTACGTTAAACTGACGCGTGACAACCTGGCGAACTTTCTCTAAGTCACGGTCCTCAGTAGAAATCATCTCGTCATACCAAGATTTCTCAAGTACTTGCTCTGTCTCTTTGTTGACGACCTCTGTCTTCAGGATATGATGTAACGGGCTACTGGCTTCATCAAGACCCCGGAAGTGTTGACTGATTGGTTCTTCTCCCGGAATGACCATCGTATAGGCGATTGTCTCATGTTCATCGAAGTCGCGGTCATTGGCTTTCGCGAACGGTTCGAAGAAGTCTGTTGCACCATGGACGAGCATCATGGGCTCATCGAACGTCGAGAGGTCTTGTTGTGTGTCTTGCTTGGCGATGCTCGTTAGATAAGCACTGACGTCCTCCGGTGAATGTTGCATGATCTGCTCTAGTCGTTCGGCTAACGGTGACTCGGGTTCAGTGATCTGAGCATTCTGTTCGATGTACTCAATCATTTTAATGAGTGATGCTTCGCGTTCCAGGACTTGCTCCTGCTCGAACGAGGCATGGATCTCACGGATGAAATGACCGGATGTCTGATGGACTTCATGCAACAGCTCTTCCTTGTCGCGTAAGTCCCTCCCTTGTGTCCAACTGGCGAGATACGATAATGAAAACTCGTCCGTCGGGAAACCAAAGTGCGCCGCAACCGTGTAGGCGACCATCTCCGCTTGGAATTCCTTTTCATGTGGGTTCAACTCGATTCCACGCTCTTCGTTCCGGTCCATATTGTGCAGATTGGCATGGGCGAGTTCATGGATTAGGACAGTGACGTTTTCAATATCCGAGTTCCGCGGGTTCAAGGCGATTGCGTTGAGTTCTGGATAAAAGCATCCTTTCGCGGTACCGAGTTCGTTCAACGGCTGATCGAGTAATTTCACGTCTTGTGTCTCAGCAATCCCGTTCAACGCGCGGCGAAACGATTCTGCTTCACGAATTGAACCGTTCCGATGATACGAAGCAAACAGCTCCGAGACTTCAAGTCCCTTCTCACGGGCATCAGTCTGCGTGTACTCGAAGACGTGACCGATCTTGTAGTACATCGCTTTCCGCGTCGGAAGAACACCTTCCTTTGCGCGCTTTTGTTCTGTCTTCGTCGCGTCCTTCCATGCCACCCAATCCGTCTCTCGTTTGATGAAGGTGACAGGGGAGGGGACGAAAATCTTGATGCCTTTTTCTCCTTTTTGAACCTGTACGCCTTGCTTCTCCCAGTACGCATAGGAACCGACGGCACGGGCGCCTTGGAACTGCTCTTCTATCAACAGTATGTTCCGAGTCGAGTAGCGGTGGAACCGGCTCATGAAGTCGAGATGTTCTTTAATACTCTCCTGACTGACAAAATGAGAAGCAAGCTGTGTCTCCATCTTGTCGGTCAATGCTTGTACTTCCTTCTGATAATCCTCACGTGTTTTCTTCTTATACGCCATGTGTCTCACGCTCCTTCAGACGAGAACGTCGAATCGGCAGCGAGTCGATCCAGTAGTATATGACGACGATCACGTGATACCGGTAGCAACAACAGAGGCTCTTCTTGCAGGATCTCAAGGAACGAATATTCGTCATATGAGACAGGGATGTCGTATCGCGCTTGATGAATCAAGACTGTGACGTGGGTCGGTTGCAGTTCGAGAAACGTTGCGAGTGTGAAAGCTTC
>Ga0308165_1000264_pt1 | contig 120809 bp, 97 predicted proteins | sample PhyWR2_FD_201032 | JGI IMG/M metagenome (GOLD analysis project Ga0308165, IMG submission 201032) | Phyllosphere microbial communities from UC Gill Tract Community Farm, Albany, California, United States - DLSLW.R2 | ecosystem: Host-associated > Plants > Phyllosphere > Unclassified | place: USA... | reverse complement strand
CCGAAGCGGTGATAGGCCAGAACGCCATGCTCAATACCAAGGGCATGGGCCTCAATGCCGGCATGACCGATATCCAGGGCGATGGCTCGGACCTGGTGCATACCACGCTGGCCCAGGCCACCTCGGGTGCGGGCAGCTCGGCCGTGGGCCTGGCGGGTTCGTTGGCCCTGAATCTGGTGGACACCTCCAGCCGTGCGGCAGTGGAAGGCGGCACGACCAAGGTCGATGCCAAGGGCGGCGATGTAGCGCTGACCGCGGACAACGCCAGCGACAGCAGCGCCAAGGCCACGCCGCACGCGCCAGTCACCGGCGACAAGCTGGGCATTGGCGCATCGGCGGCAATCAATGTGGTGGCCAACCGTACAAACGCAGAGCTTGCGGATGGAACCACGCTGACAGGCGCCAAGAATGTAAACCTTGACGCCAAGGCCGATCACAAGACAACGACGACCGCCGAAGCCGGTGTCGATGGTGGCGTGGCCATCACGCCCGCAGCCGCCGTGGCTGTGGTGAGCAACACAACATCAGCGCATCTGGGCACGACGTCCGCTGCGCTGAGCGGCAATCTGGATGTCAGTGCCCAGCAGAAATCCGTCACCACCACCACCGCCAAGGGCAGCGCCGTGGGCGGCAAGGCGGCCATTGGCGCAGCCGTGGGCGTGGCGCTGGTCGATGATGTGGTGCAGGCCACGGGCGGCAATGTCATTGACGCCGGTGGTGCGGTGAAGTTTGACGCCCAGGGGGCATCGGCCAGCACGGTGAATGTGGTGGCCAGCGCCACGGGCGGGCACAGGAATGCCGACGCCGGCAGCAAGGAAGATGCAAGCGTCGATGACAAGGTGGCCAAGCAGCTGGACTTCGCCAAGAAGAACCAGACGGCCAATGGCATTGGCGACGGCGAACAGCACGCCTCGACCGACAAGGCCGTCGCCGATCAAAAGGCCGGCAAGGCCTCGGCCAGCACCAGTGAAGGCAAGGTGGCGGTGGCCGCCGCTGCGGGCATCAATGTGCAGAACTCCGTGGCCCAGGCCCGTCTGGACGATGGCGTCAAGTTGAGCGCCGGCGGTGCATTGACGCTGGCTGCAAGCAACAACACCGACGGCCTGATCACCGCCGAGGGCATGGCCGGCGGCAAGGGCGATGACGCCACCAAGGTGGGCATTGGCGCTGCCGTGGCGGTGAATGTGGTGCATTCGGCGGCCGACGCCCTGGTGGGCCGGAACGCCAGCATCCGCGCCAAGGGGCTGAGCCTCAGCGCGGGCATGAGCGACGCTGCGGGCGATGGGTCGGACCTGGTGCACACCACGCTGGCGAAAGCGACCTCGGGCGCGGGCAGCAGCGCGGTGGGCCTGGCCGGTTCGCTGGCCCTGAATCTGGTCGATACGTCGAGCCGCGTGCTGGTGCAGGACGGCGCGAGCGTCGATGCGGGGCAGGGCGCGGTGGCGCTGTCGGCCAGCGGCCATACCGATGCCACGGCATCGGCCACGCCGCATGAGGCCAGCGTGGCCGCCGGCGGCAAGGTGGGCATAGGTGCGTCCGTGGCGGTCAATGTGCTGGGCAACCGCGTGCAGGCCGAGCTGCAGGATGGCGCGCAGCTCACCGCGCCCGGCCATGTGACGCTGGACGCCGCTGCCACGCACAAGACCACCACCACGGCCGAGGCTGGCTCGGCCGGCGGCGTGGCCATCACGCCGGTGGTGGCCCTGGGCCTGGTCAACAACAGCACGGTCGCGCGCCTGGGCAGCGGCAATGCGCTGGCGAATGCCGCCAGCGTGGCGGTTTCGGCGCAGCAGGCTACGGCCACGAGCACCACGGCCAAGGGCAGTGCCAAGGGCGAGTCCGCGGCCATAGGCGCAGCGGCGGCGGTGGCGCTGGTCAATGATGTGACGCGGGCCACGACCGACCGCGACATCACCGCGGCCCGCGGCGACGTGGCGTTCATGGCGCAGTCGTCCTCGACCACCAAGACGGTGTCGATTGCCAGCTCCAAAGGCGGCAAGGCCGACGACCAGGCCGGCACCACCGGCGCCGATGGCAAGAAGGTCGAAGACGCGACGCTGAATGAAAAGATCGCCAACCAGCTGACCTTCGGCCAGCAGACGCAGGCCAAGAACAACGTCGGCAGCGCCGAGCAGAAGTCCGCTACCGATGCTGCCGCGGCGGACCAGCCTTCGGCCGAGTCGAATGAAGGCAAGGTGTCGGTGGCCGCTGCGGCCTCGGTCAATGTGGTTGACGTGCAAACCTCGGCGACGATTGGCGCCGGGCGCACTGTTGCCGCGGCCGGCGCGCTGGACATCCAGGCCCGCGGCAATACCGACAGCGAAGCCAAATCGGACGGCTCCGCCGTGGGCAAGACGGCGCAGGTCGGCATAGGCGCGGCGGTGTCGGTGAACAAGGTGGACAGCCATACGCTGGGCGCCATCGGCGACAACGCCACCATCAGCGCCAAGGGCGTGCATCTGGGCGCCGGCATGACCGATATGGCCGACGACCAGACCCATACCCTGCACGCCGAAGCCGTTTCAGGCGCAGGCGCCAGCAAGGTGGGCATTGCGGCATCGCTGGCCTTGAACCTGGCCAACACCTCCAGCCGGGCGCAGATCGGCAGCGGCGCAACGCTGAACGCCAACGGCGGCAATGTGTCGCTGGGCGCGACCGACCGTGCGGACTACGTGGCCAAGGCCACACCGACGCTTGCCGGTGGCGCCAGCGGCGGCAATGTGGGCGTCGGCGTCTCGGCGGCGCTGAACGTGATTGGCGCCGATGCCGTGGCCCATATCGGGCAGAACGCGCAGGTTCTCGGTGCGCGCGATCTCACGCTTTCGGCGACTTCGGAGTCCGACAGCGAGACGCTGGCGACGGCTGGTGCGGAGGGTGGAAAAGTGGCGTTTGACGCCGCGGTCGCGACCACCACACTGAACCAGAACACGACGGCGTCAATCGCCGCGGGCAATGCGATCAGCGCCAGCGGCAATGTGGCGCTGCAGGCCAGCAGCCGGGGCGAGCACAGCGCCACCGCCAAGGGCGAAGCCAAGTCCGGCACGGTGGCCGTCGGCGCATCGGTGGGGGTGATCACCAGCCGCAGCACCACGCAGGCCACGCTTGACCGTGACCTGACGGCGGGCGGCGGGCTGGATATTGCAGCGGCGTCGAAGCGTTCCTATGTCTCCGACGCGAGCGCCAGCGCGGGCGGGTCGCTGGCCAAGGAAATGTATGACCTGTACAAGGGGCAGTCCCAGAGCGCGGCCAGCACCAAGGCGCTCGAAGGCAGCCAGGATGCGCAAACCAACCAGGCCACCCAGGGCGGCGGCAAGGTCGCGATCGCGGCCGCGGTCGGTTTGGCGGTGATTGCCGACAAGGTGGATGCCTCGGTGGCCGGTGGCCACCAGCTGGCTACGGGCGGCGCGATCGATGTGAGCGCCAGCCAGGACAGCAACTTCCGCGCGCGCGGTGCTGGCGATGCGGTGAGCGCGGCGAGCAAGGCCGGCGTGGGCGTGGGCGTGGGCATTGCCGTCTCCAACAGCAGCACCTCGGCACAGCTCGGCGACCACACCCATATCACCGGCGCGCAGGACATCAGCGTCACGGCCGAGTCGACGCAGAACCGCGATGCCGCATTTGCCAACCGGCTCACGGCCGAAGGCATTGCCGGCGCGGGCGGCAACAAGGTCGGCGTCGCGGGCGCGTTCGCGGTGGCGGTATCGAATGCGCAGACAGCGGCCACCATGGGCGCCCACACGCAGATCGACAAGGCAGGCGACATCCGCCTGCAGGCGCACAACACCAGCATGCTGGGTGCCAAGGCCTGGGCCGGCGCCGTTGGCGGCAACGTCGGCGTCGGGGCCTCGGTGGCGACGGTGGTCTCGAACAACGAATACCGCGCCAGCATAGGCAGCGGCAGCGACATCAGCGCCGACAGCCTGGCGCTGCAGGCGCAGAACAGCCAGGTCGCCCCGGGCACGTTCCGGCTCAAGGTCGACGGCATCAGCGACATCAAGACGATTCCCGACCAGCTCACCAAGGGCGCGCTGCTGGGCGGCGCCAACTATTACAGCGAAGCGGCGGCGGGCGCGGCCGGCGACACGGCGGCGGTATCCGGCGCCTTCGCGGTCAATGTGTTCAGCGACCGGACGGAAACCGCCATCGGGGCGAATTCTTCCATCGACCTGGGCAGCCGCGGTGCGTTGCTGCTCGACAGCAGCAACGATACGACTTCCACGTCCATGGCGGGCGCGGCCGCGGTGGGCGGCAAGGTGGGCGTCGGCGTCTCCAGCGCGGTGGCGCGCAGCAGCAACGACACCAGCGCGCACATCGAAGCCGGCACGGTGGTGGAGAACTCCGGCAGCATTGCCCTCACGGCGCACAACCGGCAGGACATCGACCTGATCAGCTTCAGCGGTGGCATCGGGGGCAATGTGGGCGTCAGCGGCACGGCCAATGTGCTGGTGTCGAACAACCAGGCCCAGGCCTATGTGGCCGATGGCGCGGGCACCAGGCTCGCATCGCAGGGCAATCTGGCGCTCGATGCGTCCAATACGCTGGATGTGCTGAATGTCGCCAGCGGCCTGGCCGTGGGGGGCACGGCCGGCGTGGGCGTGGCCGCGGCCATCAACACCATAGAAAACTTCACGCGGGCCGCGATCGGCGACGATGTGCGCACCCAGGCGCGCGGCGCGACGATACTGACCGCCGCCGCCAGCGAAGACCTGGCGAATTTTGCGGTAGGCGCAGCCGGCGCGGGCTCGGCGGCGGTCGGCGGCGCGGCGCTGGTCAATGTGATGAACAACCAGACGACGGCACGCATAGGCGAGCGTGCGCGGGTCAACCATGGCGACCTGCTTGGCAATCAGAGTGTCAGCCTGTCGGCCAGCGACAGCACCACGCTGTTCGATGTGGTGGGCGGCGGCGGCGGCGGTGGCTCGGTGGGTGTCGGCGCGTCGAGCGATGTCAGCGTGCTGTCCAAGCAGACCCAGGCCAGCATAGGCGCCGCAGCGCAGGTCGATGCGGCGCGCAACGTGAGCCTGCAGGCCTCCTCGCACGAAGATCTGCGCGTCACCAGCATCGGTCTGGGCGTGGGCGGCTCGGCCGGCCTGGCCGGCTCGGCCGCGGCGATGTCACTGACCACCGATACCCGGGCGCGGGTGGACGATGACGCCGAGGTGCGTGCCAAGGGCAATGTGCTGGTCGCGGCCACGGGCGATTCGTCGCTGGATCTGATCACCGGCAGCGCCGCGGGCTCGGGCTCGGCGGCCGTGGGCGCGGCCGCGGGCGTGGTGGTGTTCGACAAGACGACGCAGGCCGCCATCGGCAGCCACGCCGCAGTCACCGCACTGGGCCAGGGCGCGGGCCTGAATGCCGCGACCGGGGCCTTCCACGTCGCCTACGGCAACGCCATTTCCGGCGACGGTCGCGTGGCCGACGCCCAGTTCGTGGCCACCGATGCCAACGGCGCAGCCGTGACGGACCGCTCGGTCTTCGCGGCGCTGACCAAGGAGCGCGCCGCCGATGCGCTGCAGTCGCAGGTCAACGGCCTGGCCGTGACCGCGACCAACCAGGACAGCATCAAGTCCACCACGGTGTCGGGTGCGGGCAGCGGCGCGGCGGCCATCACGCTGGGCGCGAATGTGGCCACGGTGAGCACCGATACCCAGGCCACCATAGGCAACGACACGCAGATCAACCAGGACACGGGCTTTGCCGCCGGCAATGGCGCAGCAGCCGCGGCGCAGTCGGTGCGGGTGGCGGCGGGCAACGAGCAATTCCACGTGGGCATTGCCGGCGCGGCATCGGTCGCGGGTGCCGCGGCCGTGGGCGCGGGCACGGACGTCTTCGTCGGCCACAACGCCGTGCTGGCCCAGGTGGGCGGGAACGCGCAGCTGCAGGCGGCGCGCAACGTCGACGTGCTGGCGCGCGGCCATGAAGAACTGCTGGGCATAGGCGCGGGCCTGGCGGCCTCGGGCAGCGTGGGTGTGGCCGGGTCGGTGGCCGTGGTATCCCTGAACAACAGCACGCAGGCGCGGATTGCCGGCGGCACCACCGCCGTCAACGCGGGCGGCAATGTGCAGGTCCATGCCAGCGACGATACATCGCGCGACATGGTCACGGGCGCGGCCGGCATAGGCCTGGGCGTGGCCGGCGTGGGCGCGTCGGTGGGCGTGACAAGCATCACCAAGGACACGCAGGCGGCGATAGGCAACGGCGCCACGGTGAATGCACTGGGCGGCGCCGGCACTGCTGCCGGCGCAAAAGGCCTGCTGGTGCAGGCGACATCGAGCGAAGATCTGTTCACGGTGGCCGCCAGCGGCGCGGGCGGCCTGTTTGCCGGCGTGGCCGGCGCGGTGGCGGTCGATGTGGTGCAGTCGACCACCAAGGCATCGATTGGCGACAACGCCCGCATCAACACCGGCAGCGGCGCGGCCGATGCGCTGCAGGACGTGAACGTGACGGCGCGCAATGTGCTGCACTCCAAGGCCATCGTCGGTTCGCTCGCGGGCGGCATTGCCGGCCTGGCCGGCGCGGTCGATGTGGGCATTGCGCGCAACAGTACCGGCGCCTCGATTGGTGCCGGCGCGCGGATCAACGCCAAGCGCGATGTGCAGGTCAATGCACTGGGCGAGCAGACCTACGAGAGCACGGTGGTCAGCGCTGCAGGGGGACTGGTCGGCGTCGCGGGCGGGGTGTCGGTCTACGGCATTGGCGAGCAGCTCGGCGCCGACGCGCAAAAGGAGATCTCCAAGGACAACAGCACGGCGGGCCAGCAGGCCGACCGCGAGGCGTCTGACGACAGCGTGGGCAAGATGCTCGCGGCCTCCAGCGATGCACGCATGCGTGGCGTCGCGGCGCAGGCGCAGGCGCAGCGCAGCAGCATCAAGGTGAGCAACAGCTTCACCGCCACCCAGACAGCGGGCAACTCGGCACGCGTTGGCGAGGGCGCCGTCATCAACGCCGGCCGCCATCTCGATGTGAACGCGCGCGGCATGCTGGACTTCAGCGCCAAGGCCGGCGCGCAGGCCGTGGGCGCGGTGAGTCTGGGCGCGGGCGTGGCCCTGGCCAACATCCAGCAGAACAACCAGGCGACGCTGGGCCAGAACGTGGTCGCCAACCTGGGCGGGGATCTGCGCCTGAATGCCGCGACCCTGGGGAAGGCCGGTGCCTTGGGCTTTGCCGGTACCGGCGGCATCAAGGCCGTGAACGGGGCCTATGCGGGCATCACCGATACCAGCCATACGCATGCCACCGCTGGCCATGGCCTGGTGGTCAGGAACGCCGGCGAAGTTCTGGTGCAGGCCCAGGACCAGCGCAGCATCAAGGCAAGCTCGGCCGGCGCGAGCGTGGGCGAGGTGGCCGGCGGGGCTTCGGTGGCGCAGGCCGAAGCGGGGGGCAGCACCGTGGCCTCGATTGCCGACGGCGCGCAGATCGGCGTTCAGAGCGGCGATGTCGTACGCGCCCTGAGTGTGCTGGCCAATTCGAGCATCGAGACCGAAGCCCAGGCCACGGCGTTGGCCGGGGGCATAGGCCTGGCCGCCAGCGGCGCCGTGGCGACCGCCAAGGCCAAGCCGACGGTCGAGGCAGTCATCCACGGCGGTGTGGTGAATACCGTGAACGATGTGACCGTGCGGGGCACGGCCAGCACCGCAGCCAGCGCCGATGCCAAGGGCTTGAACCTGGCGGGCGTTGCGGTGGGCCTGTCCAAGGCCGTGGCCGAAGGCATTGGCCGTATCAATGCCAGCCTGGGCAGCCAGACCCAGTTGGCGGCCCGCAACCTGAGCGTCGATGCGCGGCAGACCAGCAGCAAGATGGCCGCCCATGCGTCGGGCGCTTCCGGCGGCCTGCTGGGTGTCAACGCCACCCATGCCACTGCCAGCCAGGATGCGCGCGTCACCAGCCGGGTGGGCAACGGCAGCACGCTGGCCCTGCGCGGCACGGCACTGGTCAATGCGCTCAACACCACGCAGCAGACCGCAGAGGCCTCGGGGATTTCCGCCGGCATCGTCGCCGCGGGCTTCAACCAGGCTGCGGCCACCTCTCACAGCGAGACCGAGGCCACGCTGGGCGACGGCGTCAAGCTGTCGGGCGCCAGCGGCAATGCCCAGGCGTCCTCGCTGACCGTCACCGCCGACGGCACCGATACCAACCGGGCCAACGCCGTGGCCGGCAGCGGCGGCGTGGTCTCGGGCGTGGCGGCTTCGGCCACGACCCGCAGCACCGGCAGCACCACGGCCAGGACCGGCAGCGGCGACGCAGCACGCACGCTGGCCGTGGATACGCTCAAGGTCCAGGCCACGCATGTGACGGATTTCAACGCAAAGGTCGACAGCACCAATGCGTCCATCGTCGGCGCCAGCGGTGCCAACGCGCTCAACACCGTGGACCACAGCGTCCATGCCGGCGTCGATGGCCAGGTGCGCGCGCGCCAGGTGGATATCGACGCCGTGAACACCAGCCGCAAGGCCTGGATAGGCAGCAGCAATGGCGACGCAGCCGGCTGGAACATCAGTTCGGGCTCGGGCGGTCTGCTCGATCTGCCGGCGGCCACCAGCCAGACCACGGTCGCCCAGAGCGCGACCGCGGCCATAGGCGCGGGCGCCAACGTGCACCTGCTGGGCAGCAACAGCAAGTTCAACCTGGACGCGCTGAACACCATCGTGCTGCAGGACAAGGTCAAGCTCGACTCCGGCGGCGCCATCGCCAAGGCCAGTGCCAACTCCCGCCTGACGGTGAAGTCGGACGCCACGGCCGCCTTTGGCGACAACGCGTCGGTGGTCAGCGATCTGGGCGATATCAGCGCGGGCGCGCGCTCGGACGTGGCGCTGGACGCGCGTTCCTCGGTCAATGTCTACGGCGCGGCCGGCGCACCTTCGGGCCAGGCCCATGCCAACTACAGCGGCCAGAACAGCGCGCTTGTCGGCGGCAATGCGCGCATCGAGGCCAGCGACGGTTCGGTGCTGCTGGCCGCGGGCCAGACCACCGACGGCAAGCGCACTCACATCGATGCCGATGCGTCCGTCAATCTCTATAACAAGACCGCTTTTCCCATCAGCAGCAATCCCGATGCACAGGCCAATGTCGTCAACAACGCCAACGTGCAGCTCGCGGCCGGCAGCCAGGTCCTGACGGCGCAGGACATCGCGCTGTATGCCGAGAAAGGCACGGTCGAGACCAGCGCCAAGGGCATAGGCAAGGATCTGTACCGCGAAGCGGCAGCGACCGTCGCCAATGCCATAGGCGGCCTGTTCGGCGGCGGCGATGTGAGCTTCGACGTCAAGGGCGGCAGCACCAGCAGCACCGGCGTGGCCCAGGTCGAGGTCAACGGCACGGCGCAGACCGGCATACAGCGCAAGGCCTGGCTGACGCTGGACTACGAATGGATAGACGAACAGGGCAATGTCGTCGACAAGCCGGTCATCAAGGACGGCCAGGTGCTGTGGCGCACCAAGTTCGACAAGTCCAGCAACGTCGCGCAGCCGACGGTGCAGCGCGACAAGCTGGTCTCGGCCGGCATCCAGGAGCGCATCGACTACCTGCGCGGACTCATTTCTGCGTATATCGGCAATGACGCGGCGGTGGCCGCGTACCAGGCGCAGGTCCACTTCCTGCAGTTCAAGCTGGTCGAGCTGGGGCTGGCCAGCGGAACCTTCGACAAGGATGGCAAGCCGCTGACCTTTGAACCCTACGGCTACGGCAATCAGAAGGATCCGGCGTTTGCCCAGGTCGCCGACTATGTGAATGTGGGCGACATCCGCGTCAAGCTGGGCAATATCGACGTGCGGGGCGATGAACTCAGGGGCAGCGGCAAGCTGAACGCGCCCGGCGATGCGAGAATCGTCATCACCAACAATACGCCGGACTTCCTCGTGCTCAACAAGCTCGAGGTCGCCAGCAACGAAGGCGGCGTGCTGCGTTACAACAATGCAGTGGTCAATTCGGCCGCGGCCATCAACCGCATGAATCTCAGCGGCAGCGGCGCCGCGGGTCTGGATGTGGTGACCCGCGACACCCAGGGCGCGTCTGGTGCACCGGTGATCCAGGTGCAAAGCACCTACAAAACCGGCGACAGCCGCAACGACGTCCAGGCACCGGCGCCCGATATCCATCTCAAGGGCGACATCACCAATCTGCGCGGGGCCATCACCGTGGCCAGCAGTTCGGGCAGCATCTATACGGATGGCAGCGTCAATGGCGGCTCGGTCGATATCCGGGCCGACAAGGGCGACTTTGTGCAGAGCTACACGGACAACTTCTTCCATGTGGGGGGCGATGCGGGCGAACTCCAGGACCGCGGGGCCGCGGCCGGTCCAGGCATCGTTGCCAACGGGGGGGTCTTTCTGAGCGCGCGCTATCTGAACATCAACAGCCTGGTGCAAAGCGGCATTGCGAACTGGACCATCGACCTGCCGGCCCAGCCCCTATTGACCGGGGCGCCAGCGCTCTTCGGCCTGAGCCAGGCCCAGATCGATGCGGCACAACAGCAATATGACCTTTTTCCTCAGGTGTTTCCGTCGGTCATCGGGCTGCGCAGCAGCAACGGCAGCTATGTGAACTACAACGCCAAGACCCGGCGCATAGAAGCCACCACCAGCTGGGCCGACGCCGACATGAAAACGTCGGATTGGGCCAAGCGCACCGCAGCCCAGAGCGGTACCTACCGGCTGGTTGGCGACTACGGCAATATCGGTGCCAGCTATGACCCGAGCCAGGGCCGTTTCGTGCTCGACAACACCGAGGTGCGCGGCGGCAACATCCAGCTCTACGGGCAGATCATGAACACCTCCGACACCGGCGGTGGCGTGCTGCGCGCGCTCGACGGCTACGGGCAGATCAGCGTGAACAATGCGAGCGGGCGCGCCGTGGTGATCAACGACCTGGACACCGGCGCCGACGCCTCGGGCACGGGCCGCGGCATTGCGGGCGTGATCGACATCACCGATATCCGCAGCGTCAACGGCACCAAGGTCGTCACCCAGCGCACCGTGTACCGACGCGAGAACGGCAAGATCACCACGTCCGTCGATGGCGGTGCGCAGGTGGTGACGGGCGCCGATCGCAGCACGACCTATACGCCGCAACGCGGACTGCGCTACGGCTGGACCACGGGCACAAGCAACCAGACGGTGCGTGAAATCGAATACCAGTATTCGGACTGGCTGCGCGGGCTGATCCACACCAGCGAGCCGACCTACGACATACGCAAGGTACTGCGCACGACCCGGCCAGTGAACGACCCGCTGGACAAGGGGGGCTATCTGATCACGGACTCGCGTATCGGCAACCACCATCTGAGCAGCAGCAAGACCGAAATCACGTCAGCGCCCGTCTGGGTCAAGATCGACGAATGGTCGAAATGCGTGGCTTGGACTCTGTGCATCAAGAAGGAATATCACTCCATATACAAGGAAACCACGGGCAGCAAGACCACCACCGACCAGTCGCTCAAGGCCGATTACGGCATCAAGATCGAGTTCAGCGGCCAGGACACCGGCAAGGTCGATATCACATCCAATGGCAATGTGCTGCTCAACGGCGCGATACGCAACAAGGCAGGCAGCACCGCCATCGATGCCGGCTACTCGGCCAACATTGGAAAATCCATTCTTCAGGTAAGCGATAAGGCGCTGACCACGGGCAAGGATGTGACTCTGAAGGCATTGAACGGCATTGGAGACCTCGACCGTGCGATTGCGCTCGAGGTCAAGGGCGGCGTGCTGAACGCATCGAGTCATGGCAATGTGGTGCTGGCCCAGACGCAGGGCGATCTGCGCGTAGGCGCGATCAATGCGGGCGCGGGTCGCGTCAGCCTGGTGTCGGATGGCTCGATCACGGGCGGAACCGTCTCCGGCAACCGTATCGATCTGGTGTCCAAACGCGGCAGCATTGGCTCCGAAGCCGCGCCGCTGAACGTACGCGTGGGCTATACCGACAATCTGGCGTCACGCGCCCATTACGGTCTCAACGCCCAGGCCGCGGGCGATATTTCGCTGCAGGCACTGGGCAACAACAATCTGCTGGTCGGCCACGTGGTCTCCACCGGCGGCGATGTGCTGCTCAAGGCCTCGGGCGCGATTCTCGACAACAACCCCGACGAGCAGACCGACACCCGCACCTGGGACGCATTGAAGAGCTGGTGGGACCAGGCCGGGCTGCGCGCCGGCACGGCCGCCAATCAGGCCAACCAGGACGCGACGGTACGCGCCTTCGAGCAGGGCAAGACGCAGGACTACCGCGCGTATTGGGAGACGCGACTGCGCCAGGCCGATGGCGGCGCGGCCTATGACGCCGGCTTCAGGTACGTGGCCAGCGCCCAGGAGAGCGAGGCGCTGCGGCAGGCCGGCGTGGACGTTGGCCAGTTCGAGGCCGAGCGCACGGCGCAGTACCACGGCCTGCATGCGAGCATGGGCGGGCTGACCGGCCAATATGACAAGGGCTATACCTATGTGGCGACCGATGCCGACAAATACGGCAGCAACGGCGCCAATGGCCTGCTGACCAAATCCTCCTGGACCGAGCGGGAACTCGCGCTGTCGATCTCGGATGGTCTGCTCAAGGAGGTCACCAACACCAACCCGGTGATCAAGAGCGCCAATGTCCAGGGCCGCAACGTGACCCTGGTCTCGGGCAGGGCGATTGGCGAGACGCAAAAGGACATCGTCATCCCGGCCAACGCCGATCCAAGCTGCGCGGCCGGCGCGGCCTGCCTCACGGACGCGATGAAGGTCGCCCTGGCGTCGGCCGAGCGCGGTGATCTGGTCATCACGGACAAGAGCATCACGGTCAAGAGCCGCAAGCCGCTGAACTTTGCCGCGAGCGAAAGCCTCAACGTCAGCGTGGCGGCGCCGCCGTTGGCGAACACCGACAACGGCAATGCCTTCGTGGCCTCGCTGGGCGATGCCCGGCTGGGCAACATCCAGGTCGCGGGAGATACGCGCATCAAGGTGCGCGGCTCCATCGTCAACGCCGCCGGCAACTCCCCGGCCGTGCAGACCGGCCGTCTGGTGCTGGAAGCGGCCAATGGCGGCATCGGCTACATGCCGCCTTCGCCAAGTGCGGGCAGCGGCGTCAGCGCGCCGCTGCGCATCAACCTGCACAACGGTGCCAGCCTCACGGCGCGCGCCGCCGAGCGCATCGACATCGTCGAGGAAGAGGGCGACCTGCTGCTCGATACGGTGTATTCGCAGGCGGACATGCAACTGACCACCAAGGCGGGCTCGATCCGCGATGCCATCGAGGACCAGGAGCTGAATCTGCTCGGCCGATCGGTGACGCTGCAGGCCACGGGCGGCTCCATCGGCACGGCCGACAGCGCGCTGCATGTCGGCACGGCAGCCAACGGCCGCATCGCGGCGCAAGCCACGCAGGGCATACACCTCAACGGCCTGCAGGGCTATGCCTTCGAGATCGGCAATGTCCGCTCCGGCGGCGATGTGCGGCTGACCTCGGACCATGACCTGGGCATCCACGGCGCCGTGGCCGCCCCTGGAATGATCGTGCTCGGGGCCGCCAGGGATGTGTCGTTTGCCGGCAGCAGTGCCGTCACTTCGGCGCAGCGTGACGCCTGGGTGTTTGCCGACAATCTGCGCATGGCCGATGGCGCGCAGTTGCGCGCGGCGAACGGCGCGGTCGTCGTCCATGCCCGGGGGGACGCGAGCGTCACCGGCATCTCCGCGGGCTTCAATGGCGCCAATGCCGTCGTCATCACCGCCGGCGGCGCGCTGCGCAGCGGTGGCGACACGCGGGTCGACATCGTCGCCGACGGCGGCAGCGAGGCCGGGGTGGTGCTTGACGTGCGCGGCAGCATCGGTGAGGACCGGGCGCTGGAAATCGCAGCGCCCCACGTTCAGGCCACGGCGGGCGGCAGCATGCAAATGCATTTCACCGGCCCGGTGAGCGTGGACCATGTGCAGGCCGGCGGGAAGATAGACATCACCGCCGACGGCGCCATCACCTGGCCGGCGCAGGCCGAAGGTGTGGGCCTGGACCGGGCCGCGCTCGAAGCCGGCGCCATGGCACTGACGCTGGCCAGCGACAGCAGCAACGATACGGAAGACAACATCGAGGACAGCATGGATGACGTGAACCCCAGCCCGCAGCCGGCCACTGCCGCGATCGACATTGCGCCACCCGCCAGGGTCACCTATGCCGACCTGCCGGTCGCGCTGCAAACCAAGGAAGGACAGTGGCTCCCATGAAGGCATTACTTTCGTTGCCATCCCCGCGCTGCCTGCCGGCGCTGCGCACGGCGGCCTGGCTGGGCCTGGGGGCGCTGTCCGCACCCGTCTGGGCCCAGCCGGTGATCGTTCCACCCGCGGCCCAGGCGGGCACGCTGCAGCAGCGGCAGATCGACGAAGACCGCCGCCGGCGCGAGGAAGAGCGCCTGCGGCCGGCCGCACCCGATCCCCTGAACCGCCCCGCAGCGCCGGCCCTGGCGCCGCTCGCGCCCGAGGCCAGCGCGCTGCGCTTCGATGTGCGCGAGATCCGGTTCACGCCCTCGGCCATCCTGGCGCCTGCCGATCTCGAAGCGATTGCCGCGCAGTACCGCGGCCGCCATATCAGCCTGGCCGAGCTGCAGGCGCTGGCGGCCCAGGTCAACGCGCTGTACCAGCAGCAGGGCGTGGTGACGGCCACGGCGACCATAGGCCCGCAGGACATCTCCAGCGGCCTGGTCGAGGTGACCCTGGTCGAGGGCCGCGTCGGCGCGGTCGACATCTCTGGCCACCTGACGACACGCGAAAGCTATATCCAGTCGCGCCTGGGGCTGACGGCGGGCGAGATCGTCGATCTGAACCAGCTCGAAGAGCGCCTGGTCTGGTTCAACCGCACGAATGACGTGCGCCTGGAGGCCGATCTCCATCCGGGGAACTCCTTCGGCCACACGGACATCCTGATCAAGGCAGTCGAGCCCGACAAGCACCAGGTGCTGGCCACGTTCGACAACCTGGGCAGCCCCATGACCGGCCGCTGGCGCGCGGGCATGTCGTACCGCAATCGCAGCCTGCTGGGCTGGCGTGACAATCTGTCGCTGGCCTACACCTATGCGCGCGGCCAGAAAAGCGCCTCGGCAGGCTATGACCTGCCGATCAACCGCTGGGGCGGGCGCGTCGACTACACCTACTACGACGATGCCACGGCGGTGCGCTTCGGCGCGCTGTCCAGCCTGAACATCACCGGCCGCTCGGAGTCCCATGTGCTGTCGCTGCGCCAGCCGGTGCATGTCAGCAATGATCTTCAGGTAGACCTGACCGCGGCGGCCAAGAAGCGCGAAAGCCGCAATTATTTCGATGGTGTGCAGTTGCAGAGCACGGACAGCACCGATGGCAGCGTAGGCATCGATGTGCTGGGCTCGAGCGACAAGAGCCTGTGGGGCTGGAGCGTCACCCGCATCCATGGCCATGCCACGGCGGCCAACAACCGTCTGCCCTTCAAGCTGACCAAGGGCCAGCTGCGCTACAGCCGCGACATTGCCGAAGGCTGGTCGCTGCGCACCAATGCGCACTGGCAGTATGCGGGGAATTCCAGCCTGGCCTCGAGCGAGCAATTCCTGCTGGGCGGCGAAGGCAGCGTGCGGGGCTACGACATCGCCGCCTATTCCGGCGACCAGGGGGCCACCGCCAGTGTCGAGCTGCACCATGCGATCGGCATGTGGCCGCTGGGCGGCAAGGAGTTTGCGACCACGGGATTCCTGTTTGTCGATCACGGCCGGCTGAAGCGGGCCAGCACCCAGGGGGAAGGCGCGCATCTGACCGGGCTGGGCTATGGCGTGAATGCCTCGCTGGGCAAGCAGACCAGCCTGCGCCTGACGCTGGCGCGCGGCATCGATCAGCTGCCGCAGAACGGGCGCAGGAGCGTCGTGCTGTCCATGCAGCTGGTGCACAGCCTCTATTGAGGCTGGCGCGGCGGCTCACATCGCCCAGATCCGCGGCGCGACGGCAGGCAGCTCCCAGAAGTGGCCGCGCCACAGCCGCCAGACCTGCTGCCACAGCTGCATCATCGGCTCGACCATGGGGGCGAGCGCGCGCAGCACGATCACCTGATCGTGCGGGCTGGTCACGCCGCAGCGCGCGCCCAGGGGATGCGCTTCGATCAAAACCCGCGTCAGCTCCAACGCGGCGTCGCGGCGCTCGCGCGCAATCGGACTGCCGGCCACGAAGAACAGCGAGGCAAAGCAACGCTCGCCGGCCAGACCCAATGGGCCCTCCATCAGCAGCGTATCGTCGGCGGCCAGCGTGCCATGCTCGAGCCAGTGGCCGGGCAGTTCCAGGTGCTGGGTGTAGCGTCCGGCGGTAAATGGCAGACCGGCATTCGGCAGGCCCAGAGCGGTGATGTCCCAGCCCAGCATCTCGGCGCCGGGCGCAAGTTCAAGTTGCAGCCGGTTGTGCGCCTCGCAGCCGCTGTAGGCAATGGTTTCCAAGGGCAGCCATTCGAGGCGTGCACCGGTGTCCAGCGTCAGTCGGGTCTGCTGCACCGCGGGCGCGCCCTCGGCGCGATAGAAGCGCGTGGCGCCGGGCGTGGTGACCAGCGCATGGGCGCCGGCCGCGACGCGCGCGCGGATGTCCAGCGTGTCGCCGCCGACCAGGCCGCCCGGCGGATGGACCAGCACGTTGTGGCACACCGCATCGCCTTCGGGGTAGAGGCTGCGCAGCACGCGCAGCGGCCCGTCGTGGCGGTGGTGCACCACGCTGCGCCCGTGCGAGACGGCGTAATCGAGTTCCAGTTTTGCTAGCCATGCCATGCGGCGGATTCCCATTGATGGAGCGTGTGCTCAGTGGCCCCAGTAACCGGCGTGCGGCTGCAGCGCCTCATCGGCCAGCAGCGGGCCGATGCAGGCAATCGGCTGTGGCGCCAGGGCCAGCAGTTCGACGGCTGCCATGTTGCTGCGAAAGCTGTCGATGCGCTGGCCGCAAAGCTGGCGCAGACGGTCGTTCGAGACGCCAAAGACCACGCGGCGGATGCCGCTGCACAGTATTGCTCCCGCGCACATCATGCACGGTTCGGCCGATGCATAGAGCGTGGCCTGCGCCAGGCATTCGAGCTGTGCCGGCGTGCGCAGCTGGCGCAGCGCATTGATTTCGGCATGGCCCGTGCAGTCGCCGCTTTCGCTGGTGTTGCAGTAGGCCTCGGCCAGCAGCAGGCCGTCGCCGGACACGATCACCGCGCCAAACGGCCGGTTGCCGCGCGCGCGCGCCGTGGCCGCCCACTGGATGGCCTGGCGCAGCCAGGCCAGGTCCTGGACGTCCTGGGAGCAGGGCGGGTTCAAGTCATGTCTCCCAAGATCAAGCCAGGGCTCAATGGTTCTGTGCGCCGCGGTGCGCCCAGCCGGTGGTGCGCTTCTCGACCCAGCTGAACAGCTCGTACATCACCATGGCCATCGCGCCGACGACCAGCAGGCCGGCAAACGCCAGACCCATCTGCATGGACGATCCGGCCGAGATCAGCAGGTAGCCTATGCCTTCGTTGGCAGCCGTCATTTCCGACACCGTGGTGCCGACGAAGGCCAGCGTGATCGCCACCTTGAGCGAGCCGTAGAAGTAGGGCAGCGAACGCGGCAGGCCGACCTTGGTCAGCACGTCCCAGCGCTTGGCGCCCAGCACCCGCAGCACGTCCTCGAGCTCGGGCTCCAGCGTGGCCAGGCCGGTGGCGATGTTCACCATGATGGGAAAGAAGCTGATCAGGAACGCCGTGAGGATGGCCGGGCCTGCACCAATGCCGAACCAGACCACCAGAATCGGCACGAACGCCGCCTTGGGCAGGGCGTTGAAGGCCGTCATCAGCGGGTACAGCGCGGCATAGGCCAGGCGCGAACTGCCGATCAGAAAGCCCAGCAGCACGCCGACGACGATGGCCAGGCCGAAGCCGGCCATGGTCACCCAGTAGGTGCGCCAGGCGTGCATGGCAATCACGCCGCTGAATTCAATGAACTTCGTGAAGATCAGCCAGGGGCTGGGGAAGATGAACTCGGACACCTGGAAGGCCGAGCAGATGACCTGCCACAGGATGATGATGGACGCCATCAGCAGCCATGGGGACCAGCGTTGGAAACGGGGGGTGATTTTCATGGGTCGACTTTCGGTGACGCTCAGACGCTGGCGGCGGTGCTCGGGTTGCCGTGACGCAGCGCGCCGATATGGCCGCGCAGCTCATGCACGATGTCGCTGAATTCCTTGGTATAGGTCAGCTCCAGATCGCGCGGGCGCGGCAGCTCGATCTCGCGCTTGACGACGAAACGCCCCGGGCTCTTGCTCATCACATACACCGTGTCGGCCAGGAACACCGATTCGCGCAGGTCATGCGTGACCAGGATCACATTGAATTTCTGCTCGGTCCAGAGATCGCGCAGGATGCACCACAGCTCCTCGCGCGTGAACGCGTCCAGCGCGCCAAAGGGCTCGTCGAGCAGCAGCAGCTTGGGTTCATGGATCAGCGCGCGGCAGATGCTTGCGCGCTGCTGCATGCCGCCCGACAGCTGCCAGGGAAACTTGTCTTCGTAACCGGCCAGGCCGACCTTTTGCAGCAGACGGCGCGCGCGCTCCTCATACTCGGCACGGCGGGCCTTGAACTGGCTGCGGTGCGGCTCGACGATTTCCAGCGGCAGCAGCACGTTCTCGACCGTGGTGCGCCAGGGCAGCAGCGAGGGCGCCTGAAAGGCCATGCCCGAGATCTTCAGCGGGCCGGTGACGGGCTCGCCATCGATGAGGATGCGGCCGATCGAGGGCATGCGCAGGCCCGTGGCCAGCTTCATGAACGTCGACTTGCCGCAGCCCGAGGGCCCGACGATGGCGATGAACTCGCCTTGCTGCAGTTGCAGGTCGATGGCCTCGACGGCAAAGTGGTTCTGCGCGCGCAGCTCGTCGTTATAGGCGAGCCAGACATTGCGGAAGTCGACAAATGGGGGGGCGGTGTCCGTCATACAGGTCGTTTCATTTCATTGATCCAGGGTGCTCGCATGGTTCACAGCCGATGTCACTGGCGTGTTCCAGCGGTGGGGCACCGAGGAAGGGCCGCCCCACACCGAGGGTGCCGTCCCCCTCCACCGAAGGTTGAGAGGGGGAAGCGCCGAAGGCGCTCAGGGGGGGCTTTAAATCATTTTTTCGGAAGGACGTCGAGGGCTTGGGCCGACGGCAGGAAGCTGCCGTTCCAGACCGCGTTGGCCGGCACCGGGTTCTTCGTGCCATAGGCCTTGGCGACCTGTTCGGCCATCAGCTGCAGCCGCGGCAGGCGCAGCTGGCCAAAGCCCTCCTCGCGCGCGCCGGGGGTGTCGATGGCGGTTTCAATGGTCAGCTGCAGGCGCTTGATCTCGACCTCGGTATTGACCAGCCCGTCCTTGGCCTTGAGCGAGGCAATTGCCGCCGCGGGCTGGGCAATGGCTTCCTTCGCGCCCTTGGCAAACGCTTCGAGGAAGGCCTTGAGGGCTTCGGGTTTCTCGGCAATCAGCTTGGGGCTGGCGATGATCACATTGCCGTAGAGCTTCACGCCATGCGTGGCGTAAGGCAGCACGACGATGTCCTCGCGCTTGACGCCGCGCGCTTCGAGATTGAGCAAGCTGGTGAAGGTGTAGCCGGTCACGGCATCGAGATCGCCGCGCACGAGCATGGTTTCGCGCAGCGGCGGGTCCATCGTGGTCCACTGCACCTCGCCGACGTTGTTGGCCTGGGCAAAGATCGGGAAGGTGCGGCGGCCCGCATCGAACACCGGCGCACCCAGCTTCTTGCCGGTCAGGTCGGCGGCCGTCTTGATGCCGCTTTTCTTCAGCGCCATCACCGAAGCCGGCGTGGTGTTGTAGATCACCATCACGGCCACGGGCTTGATCGGCGCATCGGGGTTGTTGGCGTGGAATTCCATCAGCGCCGCCAGATCGGCAAAGCCCAGGTCATGGGTGCCCGAGGCCACGCGCTGGATCGCACCCGCGCCGCTGGCCGCCTCCACCGTCACATCCAGTCCGCGCTCCTTGTAGTAGCCCTTGGCACCAGGGTGCACAAAGAAAGCCGCCGGGCCTTCGAAGCGCCAGTCGAGCTGGAACTTGAGCGGCGTCAGCGCGGGCGCTGCGGCAATGCTCCAGGCGGAGGCGGTCAACGCGGCGACGGCAATGGCGGTCTGCAGGAAAGAGCGTTTGTTCACGGGAGGTTCCTGGTGAAAGAGTGGGGCGGTGGGCGGCGCTTACTTGCGCGGCAGGACGTCGAGCACGGCGGAAGGCGGCAGGAAGCTGCCGTTCCAGACCGAAGCCGGCGCCACGCGCTGCTTGGTGGCATAGACGTCGGATACCTGCGAGGCCATCAGCGACAGGCGCGAAGCGTTGAGCTGGCCAAAGCCTTCGGCGCGCGCGTCGGCGCTGTTGACGACGGTGTCGATGGCCAGCTGCAGGCGGCGCGTTTCCAGCGGCACGTTGACGATGCCGTCGCGTGCCTTGACGGCGGCAATCGCGTCGGCGGGCTTGGCGATGACTTCCTTGGCGCCCTTGGCAAAGCCGCGCAGGAACTTGCGCACGGCTTCGGGGTTCTCCTGGATCAGCTTGCTGCTGGCGATGATCACGTTGCCGTACATCTTCACGCCATGCTCGGCGTACTGCATGACCACCACGTCCTGGGGCTTGACGCCGCGCGCCTCGAGGTTGAGCAGCGAGGTGAAGGTGAAGCCGGCAATCGCATCGACGTCACCGCGCACCAGCATGGTTTCGCGCAGCGGCGGGTCCATGGTGGTCCAGGTCACGTTGCTGATCTTGTTGGCCGCGGCAAAGATCGGGAATGCCTTGCGGCCGGCATCGAACACCGGCGCGCCGAGCTTCTTGCCCGACAGGTCGGCGGCGCTCTTGATGCCGCTTTTCTTCAGCGCCATGATCGACGACGGCGTGTTGTTGTAGACCACCATCACGGCAATGGGCTTGTTGGGCGCATCGGGATTGTTGGCGTGGAATTCCATCACCGAGGCCAGATCGGCAAAGCCCATGTCGTAGGTGCCCGACGCCACGCGCTGCACCGCTCCGCCCGAGCCGCTGCCGGCATCGACCTGCACGTCCAGGCCTTCGGCCTTGAACAGGCCCTTGGCCACCGGATGCAGGAAGAACGCCGCCGGGCCCTCGAAGCGCCAGTCGAGCTGGAACTTGATCGGCGTGTCGGCCGCATGGGCGGCAACGCACGACAGGGCGAGAGCGGCCGCGCCGGCCTTCAGGAAGAAACGCTTTTGCATGGTGGTCCTTGAATCGAATAAGGCAGTGAACCATGACAGCGCAAAAACAATGCCAGCTTGCAAAGCGTTGCGTGCGATGCCGCAATGAAGCATTTGCACCGATCCGGTGCGAAGAAAGTTGCATACAGTCGCTGCATACAGTTTTTGGGGCGCGGGTGTGTGCCGTATTGGTGCGCATCGAGGCTGGGGCGACGGCATGCTTATTGCGAAAATCGCTATAGCTGCCGCGCTTGCATCTAAGCGCGTGCCCCTGACACCCCGCACTGCAAGGCCTGCGCCATGACCGAGATCGATTTCACCCAGATAGACAGCTATGCCCGCTACAAGCTGATGGCCAGCCTGATCGTGCCGCGCCCGATTGCGCTGATCACCACGCTGGCCGAGGACGGCACGGTCAATGCCGCGCCCTTCAGCATGTTCAACATGGTGGGCGAGGACCCGCCCATCGTGATGGTCAGCATCAACAAGCTCAGCGACGGCCACCTCAAGGACACCGCCGCGCACATCCTGCGCACGCGCGAATTCGTGGTGCATATCGCCGACGAGGCCATTGCCGAAGCCATGCACCGCTGTGGTGACCGGCTGCCGGTCACGCAGAGCGAATTGGTGCATGCAGGCCTCGACACCCTGGCGTCGCAGCGCGTGCAGCCGCCGCGCATTGCCCAGGCGCCCGTGGCCTTCGAGTGCGTGCTGCACGAAGTGATGGAAACCGAAAGCCGCTACGTGTTCATCGGCCGCGTGGTGTGGCTCGCGGTGCGCGACGGCCTGGTGGACACCGAGAAGTGGCGCGTGTCGTTGCAGGACTATTTCCCCGTGGGGCGCTTTGGCGCGAGCTTCTATGTGACCTGCCGCGACCGCTTTGCGATTGCCGCGGATTCGGCCCAGACCGCGCAGGCCAGCACCGCGATCGATGAGATTTAGGGCATAAAAAAGCACGCCCGAAAGCGTGCTTTTGGCGCAGACCCTGCCGGGGCAGGGTGCGGGTTCAGTCGGCGTGCAGCGTCTGCGCCTGGGCCGCGGCCAGCGCGGTCATGTTGACCACGCGGCGCACGGTGCTCGACGGCGTGAGCACATGCGCGGCGGCGGCGCTGCCCAGCAGCATAGGGCCGATGGTCGTGCCATGCGCGGCCGTGGTCTTGAGCACGTTGAACAGGATGTTCGCGGCGTCGAGGTTGGGGCAGATCAGCACATTGGCTTCACCGTCGAGCGAGCTTTCCAGCAGTGCGCGGGCGCGCACTTCGGGCGACAGCGCGGCATCGCCGTGCATTTCGCCGTCGCATTCGATGTGCGGCACGTTCTTCGCGAACCGCTCGCGCGCGGCGCGCATCTTCAGCGCCGAGGGGCGGGTCGACGAGCCGTAGTTCGAGTGCGACAGGAACGCCACCTTGGGCGGCAGGCCGAAGCGCTGCACTTCCTCGGCCGCCATCTGCGCAATGCTGGCCAGCAGGTCGGCGTCGGGGTTGTCGTTGATGTAGGTGTCGGCGATGAACAGCGTGCGGCTTTCGAGCATCAGCGCGTTCACGGTGGCGAAACCGGGGGCGCCCTCTTTCAGGCCCAGCACCTTCTCGATGTGCTCGAGGTGGCTGTCGAAGCGGCCGACCAGGCCGCACAGCATTGCGTCGGCATCGCCCAGATGCACCATCAGCGCGGCAATCAGCGTGTTCGAGCGGCGCACGGCCACCTTGGCGTTCTCGGGCGTGACGCCGTTGCGGCCCATCAGCTTGTGATACGTTTCCCAGTACTGGCGGAAGCGCGGGTCGTCTTCGGGATCGCAGATCTCGACATCCTTGCCCGGCTGCAGGCGCAGGCCGGCCTTGGCGATGCGCGTGGCAATCACCGCGGGGCGGCCGATCAGGATGGGCTTGGCCAGGCCGTCGTCGACGGCAACCTGCACGGCGCGCAGGACGCGCTCGTCTTCACCTTCGGCGTAGGCCACGCGTTGCAGGTTCTGCTTGGCCGCGGCAAACACCGGGCGCATGAACATGCTGGTCGAGTAGACAAAGCGCGACAGGCTTTCGCGGTAGGCGTCGTAGTCGGCGATGGGGCGCGTGGCCACACCCGAAGCTTCGGCGGCGCGCGCCACGGCGGGCGCGATGCGCAGGATCAAGCGCACGTCGAACGGCGTGGGAATGATGTAGTCGGGGCCGAAGGACAGTTCCTTGCCCTGGTAGGCGGCGGCGACTTCGTCGCTCATCTCGGCCTTGGCCAGGTTGGCGATTTCGCGCACGCAGGCCAGCTTCATTTCCTCGGTGATCTTGGTCGCGCCGCAATCGAGTGCGCCGCGGAAGATGTAGGGGAAGCACAGCACGTTGTTCACCTGGTTCGGATAGTCCGAACGGCCGGTGGCGATGATGCAGTCGGGGCGTATGGCCTTGGCCAGCTCGGGGCGGATTTCCGGCTCGGGGTTGGCCAGCGCCAGAATGATCGGCTTGTCGGCCATGGTCTTGACCATCTCGGCCGTGAGCACGCCAGGTGCCGAGCAGCCGAGGAACACGTCCGCGGAATGGACCGCATCGGCCAGCGTGCGGCTTTCGGTCTTTTGCGCGTACTGCGCCTTGGAGGCGTCGAAACCGCCGGGGCGGCCTTCATAGATCAGGCCCTTGGAGTCGCACATGAACACGTTTTCACGCTTCACGCCCAGGCCCACCATCACGTTGACGCAGGCAATCGCCGCGGCACCGGCGCCCGACACGGCAATCTTCACCTTGTCGATTTCCTTGCCCACCAGTTCCAGGCCGTTGAGCAGCGCGGCGCTGGAGATGATGGCCGTGCCGTGCTGGTCGTCATGGAACACCGGAATGTTCATGCGCTTGGACAGCTCCTGCTCGATGTAGAAGCACTCGGGAGCCTTGATGTCCTCGAGGTTGATGCCGCCCAGCGTGGGCTCGAGCGCAGCAATGATGTCAATCAGCTTGTCGGGATCGCGTTCGGCGAGTTCGATGTCGAACACATCGACACCGGCGAACTTCTTGAACAGGCAGCCCTTGCCTTCCATCACCGGCTTGCTGGCCAGCGGGCCGATGTCGCCCAGGCCCAGCACGGCCGTGCCGTTGGTGATCACGCCCACCAGGTTGCCGCGCGCGGTGTATTCCGCGGCCAGCGAGGGATCGGCCTGGATGTCAAGGCAGGGATAGGCCACGCCCGGGGAGTAGGCCAGCGACAGGTCGCGCTGGTTGGACAGGGGCTTGGTCGGGGTGACCGAGATCTTGCCCTTGTTCGGGCTGCGGTGGTATTCGCGCGCAGCATCGCGCAGGGCTTGCTCGGCGGTGGACAGGTTCTGGGTCATAGCGGAAGTCTCGACAACAAATTTCTTTGTGCGAGCTTACCTGATGACGGCGGCGTGACAGCGCTGAAGTGCCATCGCAGGGTGCTGGGAAAAGAAAATCAGCCGCCGCGGGGGCGCTGCAGCGGCAAAAAAGCCCGTCCAGGCAAGCCCGGACGGGCAAGTGCAGGCCGGGGCCGGCACGGAGACATGGTTGTTGCCGGGGCTTATGCCTTGTCGCCGGGGGTGTCGGCCGCCCCACCCACGGCCGAGCCGCCCAGGGTGCCGGCCACGCTGCCGATGATGCCGCCGACCATCACGCCGACCGGGCCGGCCACCGCAGCACCGACGGCCGCGCCCGTGGCCGCACCGGCGACCAGGCCGCCACCCATCAGCACCGAATTGGCTTCACGTTCGGATTCCTCGGCGGTCAACGGCACCTGCGCCGCAGGATTTGGGTCCTGCGAAGGCACGCCATGGCCGGGCACGGCCTGTTCGGCCAGATCCGGGTCGGCAGGCGCCACGGGGATGTCGGGCACGTCCGAGATGCCGGCGTGTGGAGTGTGGGGTGAGTTCATGCGGCGCTCCTGGAAAGGGAATACAAATGAGCGAGAGCTCGCTGCCACTCATTTGTACTTTCCGCGTGCGCCGCGCCACGCCATCGCACGGGCCGTGCGCTTGTCGGCCAATAGGCCGTGCCCGGGCGCCGTCTTGACGCGCATCAAGCCGCCCGCCGCAGCGGGGCGCGCATAGACGTCATTTCGATGCCGAAAGCAGATCGTGCAGGCTGCGCGCAATGACCTTGGTGGCACGGCGCAGGTCTTCAAGCTCCAGGCGCTCGTCGGCGCGCTTGGCATGGGACTCGAGCACCGTGCGCGGGCCGGCGCCGTAGATCACGCCGGGAATGCCATGTGCGACATAGAGACGCACATCGGTGTACAGCGGCGTGCCCACGGCCGGCGGCTTCGCGCCAAACACGGCTTCGCCATGCTGCTGCAGCGCATCGACCAGCGGCTGGTTGCCGGCCAGCGGCGTCATGGCGCGCGCCAGCAGCAGGCGCTTGATGTCGATGCGCACCGCGGCTTCGCCTTCGAGGCCGTGCAGCTGGTTGAAAGCGGCCACGGCCTGGGCCATCACCGCGCGGATGCTGGCTTCGACTTCCTCCGGGTTTTCCTCGGGAATCATGCGCCGATCGAGCTTGAGCGACACCTTGCCCGGCACGACATTGGTATTGGTGCCGCCTTCGATGCGACCGATGTTCAGGTAGGGGTGGCTGATGCCCGGCACCGCTGACGTGATCTGTCGGTACTTGGCATTCTCGGCATACAGCGCGTTCATCAAGGCCACGGCGGCCTGCAGCGCATCGACGCCGGTGTGCGGCACGGCCGCATGCGCCATCTTGCCGTGCACCGTGATTTCCATCTGCAGGCAGCCGTTGTGCGCCGTGACCACCTCGTAGCTGAAGCCCGCGGCAATCATCAGATCGGGCTGGGTCAGCTGCTGGCGCAGCAGCCAGCCAGGGCCGAGTTCGCCGCCGAATTCCTCGTCGTAGGTGAAGTGCAGCTCGACCGCGCCCTGGGCCGGCCGCGCCACGGCTTCGAGCGCGCGCACGGCAAAGGTGAAGCTGGCGAAATCGCTCTTGCTCACGGCCGCGGCGCGGCCATAGAGCTTGCCGCCCTCGATCTCGGCGCCATAGGGGTCGCGGCTCCAGCCTTCGCCCGGCGGCACCACATCGCCATGGGCATTGAGGGCAATCGTGCGGCCCGAACCGGGCGTCCCGTAAGGCCGGCGCACGATCAGATTGGTGATCGACTGCATGCCATAGGCCGCGACTTCGGCCGCGGGCACGGCGTGCTTTTCGGCCTGCAGGCCGAAGTCCTGCAGCAGGGCGGCGGTGCGCTCGGCATGCGGCGCGTTGTTGCCGGGCGGGGTGTCGGTGGGCACCTGGACCAGTGCCTGCAGGAATTGCACTTCCTCGTCGAAATGCTGGTCTATCCAGGCATCGAGTGCGCTGTAGGTGGTGGCTTGGCTCATGGCGCTTCTTCGCTCAATTGGTTCAGGACATGGGTGAAGGCCTCGACCGCGAGCTGCATGTCGTCGGCCGTCGTGCTTTCCAGCGGGTTGTGGCTGATGCCGGCATTGAGGCCGCGCACGAACAGCATCGCCTGGGGCATGATGGCATGCAGCTTTCTGGCGTCGTGGCCGGCGCCGCTGGGCAGACGGAACACCGGCAGGCCCAGCGCCGCGACGGCGCGCTCCCAGCGCTGCTGCCATGCCGGGTGGCTGGGCGCGGCGGAACCGCTCATCGCGCGTTCCCAGCGGCAGTGCACGCCGCGGCGCGCGGTGATGGCCTCGAGTTCGGCCAGCACGTCGGCCACCAGCGCATCGCGCTGGGCGTCGGTGGGCGCGCGCATGTCGAGGCTGAACAGGCAGCGCCCGGGCACGACGTTGATCGAGCCATTGGGCACCTCCAGCTGGCCGATGGTCGCCACCGAATCGCCATCGCGCGCGGCGCGCTGCTCGGCGTAGAGCGCGAGCTCGGCCACGGCCGTGGCCGCGTCGCGGCGGCGGTTCATGGGCGTGGTGCCGGCATGGCTGGCCATGCCGGTCATCTCGCAGAAATAGCGTTCGCCGGCGTTGATCGAGGTGACCACGCCCAGCGGAATGTCCAGCTCATTGAGCACCGGGCCCTGCTCGATATGCACTTCGACAAAGCCCAGATAGCGGGCCGGATCGCGCTCGATGGCGGGAATGTCGTCGGGGTTCAGCCCCGCGTGATGCATGGCTTCGCGCATCGTGATGCCATCGGCGTCCTGCTGCTCGAGCCATTCGTTCTCGAAGGCCCCGATCAGCGCGCCCGAGCCCAGGAAAGTGGCCTTGTAGCGCTGGCCTTCCTCTTCGGCAAAGGCCACGACCTCGATGCCCAATGGCAGCCGCCGGCCCGCGCGGTGCAGCTCGCGCACGCTGGCCATGGGCACGAAGATGCCCAGCCGGCCGTCGTACTTGCCGCCATTGCGCACGGTGTCGTAGTGGCTGCCGGTGAGCAGATAGCGGCCGTCCGGTGCGGCCGGGTGGTAACGTCCGACGACATTGCCCACGGCGTCGATGAAAACCTCATCGAAGCCGCAGTCGCGCATCCAGCCGCTGATGCGCTGGGCGCAGGCGCGGTGGGCATCGGTGAGATAGGTGACGGTGAGCTGGCCCTGCTCGGCAAAGCCCGGGTCCGAGTACTGCGCCAGTTCTTCCTGCCAGTCCCAGACATCGTTGCCCAGCGTGGGCGCATGGCCGAATTTGTCGTTGAGGCGGATTTCGGCAATGCGGTGGATATTGCGCATGGCTTCGGCGGACTCGAAATCGGGGTGGTGCTGCAGGCGCCGCGCAAAGGTGGCGATGATCTCCTGCTTGTTCAGGCCCTGGCCGCGCGGCCCGCGCACCGCCAGGATGAACGGAAAGCCGAAGCGCGCGTTGTAATCGGCATTGAGCTGCTGTATGCGCGCGAACTCCTCCAGCGTGCACTGCGTGAGGCCGGCACGGCTTTGCTCGTTGGTCGACTCGGCCGTGAGGCTGCGCGCCACCATGGCCTTGCCCGCGAGTTCGGGGTGGGCGCGTATCAGGTCCAGCCTGGCCTGGGGCGAGGCCGCGGCCAGCACCTGGACCATGGCGTGCTTGAGGTGGTCCAGCGAGCGAAACGGCCGCTCGGCCAGCGCCGCCGCGGCAATCCAAGGCGAATGTTCGTACAGGCCGTCCAGCAGCGCGAGCGCGGAGGCCGGATCGGCCTGGTTCAGTTGTTCCAGCGTCAGTGGCATGAAATTCAATCCTTGCAGGGATGGGTCTGAGCCCAGTGGCGAGCGATGTCGATGCGGCGGCAGACCCAGACATGCTGGTGCTGCTGTATGTGGTCGAGGAAGCGCTGCAGCGCGGTGATGCGGCCGGGCTTGCCCAGCAGCCGGCAGTGCATGCCTATGCTCATCATCTTCGGCGCGTTGTCGCCCGCGGGGTCGCCTTCGGCGTAGAGCACGTCAAACGTGTCCTTGAGGTACTGGAAGAACGGATCGGCGTGCGAGAAGCCCTGGGGCAGCGCAAAGCGCATGTCGTTGCAGTCCAGCGTATAGGGCACGATCAGCTGCTGCGCGGTGCTGCCATCGCTTTTTGCCACTTTCATCCAGAACGGCAGGTCGTCGCCGTAATAGTCGCTGTCATAGGCAAAGCCGCCGAAATCCGCCACCAGCCGGTGGGTGTTGGGGCTGTCGCGCCCGGTGTACCAGCCCAGGCCATGCGCGGCGCGGCTGCCGAACAGCTGCTGGAAGATCTCCATCGCCTGCTGCATATGGGCGCGTTCCATCTCCTCGGGCACGCCCTGGTAGTGAATCCACTTGAAGCCGTGGCAGGCGATCTCATGGCCCAGCTCGACAAACGCCTGGGTCACATCGGGGTGGCGCTGCAGTGCGGTGGCGACACCAAACACCGTCAGCGGCAGGCCGCGTTTCTCGAACTCGCGCAGCAGCCGCCAGACGCCGGCGCGCGAGCCGTATTCGTAGATGCCTTCCATGCTCATGTGGCGCTCGGGATAGGCGGCCGGGTTGAACATCTCGGACAGGAACTGCTCGCTGGCCGGATCGCCATGCAGCACGGCGTTCTCGCCGCCTTCCTCGTAGTTCAGCACGAACTGCACGGCAATGCGTGCCTGGCCCGGCCATTGCGCGTGGGGCGGCTTGCGGCCGTAGCCCACCAGGTCACGGGGATAGGGGGCGGTGGCGTCGTACAGCATGCAGTGGCGGTTCAAAGAGAGAGGGAAGACAGGGCCAGCGACAGGTCGTTGGCGGGCGGTTCACGGTCGAAGCTCAACCCGGCCTCGACATGCAATAAATGTTCCTGCATCAGGCGCACGGCCAGCGCGCTGTCCTTGGCGGCCAGTGCGCTGACGATCTGCGCATGCTCGGCATGCGAATGTTCGGCGGCGAGCTGTGACTGGTACATGAGCATGATCAGCGCGCAGCGCGATGTCAGGTCGCCCAGCATCTGGGCCAGCACCTCGTTGCCCATCAGCTCGGCCATGCGCACGTGGAAGTCGCCCAGCAGTTCGGTGCGCTGGCCGACATCGCGCTTGTCGAGTGCGGCCTGCTCGGCGGCCACATGCGCCAGCAAGGCATCGATCTTGGCCGGCGTGACGCCTTCGATGAAGGCGCGCACCATCTCGGTCTCGAGCATGCGGCGCACCGCAAACACTTCGCGCGCTTCCTGCACCGAAGGCGTGGAGACAAAGGCACCGCGTGCGGGCTCGAGCGTGACCAGCCGGTTCTGCGTCAGCTGGAACAGGGCCTGGCGTACCAGGGTGCGGGATACGCCGAAGTGATCGGCCAGCTTCTGTTCGCCCAGCTTGGTGCCCGGGCGCAGCTTGTGCTCCACAATGGCTCGGGTCAACGCATCGGCAATGGTGCGGGTGGTCGTGGATTCCATGGCGAGATCTTAGCGTTTGTAGAACAAAATTTGTATACAATTTTGTGCAGCAGGCCGCCATCCGGCAAGGCTTTCGCACCAGGAGATGCCCCATGGGCCTGAGCACCCACGTTCTCGACACGATGCACGGCTGCCCCGCCGCCGGCATGGCCGTATCCTTTTTCCGCACCGAGGGCGACCAGGCAACGCTGCTGCGCCAGTTGGTGCTCAACAGCGACGGTCGCAGCGATGCGCCGCTGTTCGACAACGCCAGCCTGCAGACCGGCACCTACCGCCTGACCTTTGATGTCGCCGCCTATTTCAAGGCGCGCGGCGTGACGCTGCCCGAGCCGAATTTCCTCAGCCGCGTGAGCCTGGACTTCGGCGTGGCGCACGCCGACCAGCACTACCACGTGCCGCTGCTGGTGAGCCCGTGGAGCTATTCGACTTACCGGGGATCCTGATCTCTCAAAGCTGCCCTTCAGTCAGCGTATCGAGCTGGAACCTGCCCGATTTGTCCCAGAGCCAGGTATCGGTATAGGTGACCTTGGCCATGCCCGCGGGCATGGGGTAGGGCGCGGCGGCGCGCACGGTGCGCTCGATTTCCGCCACCACTTCGGGCGCATGGCGCGGCGCGCGCATCCAGTGCAGGCGCTGCACGCGGCCATTGCGGTCGAGGTCGACGGAAAGCACGCCGACCGCATACAGCACGGCTGGCAGCTGGCCCTTGTAGATGCGCTGCGCATTTTGCGCATAGAGGTGCTTGGCCGCGTCCTGGCGATAGGCGCGCGCCGCGGCGACATCCGACGATGTGGGCCGGCCGGCGGCCGCGCCCTGCTGGGCCGCACCCGGGCCGGGCTCTGGCGCGCGCGGCGGCGACTTGCAGGCGGGCAGCAGCGAGGCGAGGGCCGCCATCAGGCCGCCCCAGAGCCAGGGACGCTGGCGGGAAGATGATGAAGAGGAAGAACGCTTATCGGGCATGGCGCGAGGTTATCCTGAAAGCCTGCGCCAAGGCGCAAACCGCCGGCCAAGACCATGCACCGTGCTGGCCAAGCCGCAAAGGATTTTGTGTGAACACATTGAAGACAGCCGGCGACCGATTGGGCGCCGCGCCGGCCTGCTGGGTGGAGGTGATACAGACCCAGGGCTCGGTGCCGCGCGAAGCCGGCACCTGGATGCTGGTGCTGGCCGACGATCTGGTCGGCACGATTGGCGGCGGCCATCTGGAATTCGAGGCCATGGCAAAGGCGCGCGCCTTGCTGGCCGCGGGCGGCAGCCCCGGCGAGCAGCGCTTTGCGCTGGGCCCCAGCCTGGGCCAGTGCTGTGGTGGCGTCGTCTGGCTGCGCTTCGAGCGGCTGGCCCAGGGCGATGCCGCCGGCCTGCGCGCTTTGGCGACGCGCAGCGCCCGACGCCAGGCGCCTGCGCTGCAGGTGGCCTTGTTTGGCGCCGGCCATGTGGGCCATGCGCTGGTCGAGCTGCTGGCCCGGCTGCCCTGCCGGCTGATGTGGATAGACAGCCGCGATGCGGTGTTTGCGCCGCGCTGGCTGGAAGAGGGCGCGACCGTCACCTGTGAGCATTCGGCGCCGGTCGAAGCCGCGGTGGCCGATCTCGCGCCCCAGTCGCAGGTGTTGATCATGAGCTTCAGCCATGCCGAAGACCTGGAGGTGGTGGCCGCCTGCCTGCAGCGCCAGCGCGAGCACGCCGACCTGGACTTCATCGGCCTGATCGGCAGCGCCACCAAATGGGCGGTGTTCCGCAAGCGGCTCGCGCAGCGCGGCTTCAGCGAACAGGAGCTCGATCAGGTGACCTGCCCGATAGGCCTGCCGGGCATCCACGGCAAGGAACCCGAAGTGATTGCGGTGGCCGTGGCCGCGCAGTTGCTGCAGCGCCAGCAGCGCAGTCGTCCTTAAGACTTCGTTAATGTTCGGCCCCGACCATCCGGGGCATGACCCAATATCTCGATCGCCGACGCTTGCTGGCGCTGGCCATTTTCAGCCTGATCGTTCTCTGGGATATGTCCGGCCTGGACCTATCCCTGGCCCAGCTTGCCGCCAGTCCGGCGGGATTTCCGCTGCGCAACAGCTGGTTTCTGAAGGTCGTGCTGCATGACGACGCCAGGCACCTCGCCTGGCTGCTGGCGCTGGTGCTGGCCGCATCGGCGGTCTGGCCCTGGGGGCCGTTGCGCGCCGTGCCATCGGCGCGCCGCATCCAGCTGGCGGGCGTGACCATCGCTGCCAGCGGCCTGATCGCCCTGCTCAAGGCCGGCAACCATACAAGCTGCCCCTGGGACCTGGCGCAATTCGGCGGCGTGGCCAGCCACATGTCGCACTGGGCGGGTTGGACGCGCAGCGACGGCGGCGGCGGGCATTGCTTTCCGGCCGGCCATGCGTCCACGGGCTTTGCGTTCGTCGCCGGCTACTTTGCCTTGCGCCACGACCAGCCGCAACTCGCGCGCTGGTGGCTGCTGGCGGCCATCGCCCTGGGGCTGATCCTGGGCGGGGCGCAACAGCTGCGCGGAGCGCACTTCATGAGCCATACCTTGTGGACGGGGTGGATATGTTGGCTGTTCGGCTGGGCCGCGGACCTGGTGTTCTCACGCCAGCTGCGCCTGGCACGCCAGACACAAGGGAGCCGGTAATGGCCGCGCGAAAAATCCACCCGCTGTGGATCGTGCTGGCGGGCAGCCTGTGGATGACCGCTGCCGGCAACACTGCGCTGTGGAAGAAACTGGCCGAGCTGGGGCTGACGCAGAGCTTCTCCGGCCTGGGTTTTTCCCTGGCGCTCTCGGGCGCTCTCGCCGCAGCGCTGTGCGGCATCCTGGCATTGTTCGCCTGGCGACGCTCGCTCAAGCCCGTGCTCACGGCGCTGCTGGTGGTGACCGCAGGCGCCAGCCATTTCATGAACGCCTATGGCGTGGTGGTCGATCCCGGCATGGTCACGAACGCGGTGCAGACCAATGTGCACGAAGCCGGCGCCTTGCTGAACTTCGGTCTGGTGATGAACCTGCTGCTGCTGGCGGCCATCCCGGCCTGGCTGCTGTGGCGCCAGCCAGTGGCCTATGACTCCCTGGGCCGGCAGCTGTGGAAAAACGCCTTGGCGGTCGGACTGTCGCTGCTGACGATCATCGTGCTGCTGGCCATGTCCTACCAGTCTATGGCGTCCACGATGCGCAACCAGAAGGATCTGCGCTATCTGCTCAATCCGCTGGCCGGCCTGTACTCCGCGACGCGCGTGGCGCTCAAGCCTTTCGCGCTGGATCAGAACCTGCTGCTGCCGATTGGTGCCGACCACCACCGCACGGCAGTGCCGACCGGGCAGCCGCTGACCTTGCTGCTGGTGGTCGGCGAGACGGCGCGCAGCGACCACTTCAGCTTGAATGGCTATGGGCGCCCGACCAATCCGGAGCTGCAGGCGCGGCAGGTGGTCAGTTTCCAGAACGCCTGGTCCTGCGGCACCAGCACGGCGGAGTCACTGCCATGCATGTTCTCGCACCTGTCGCGCGAGGACTACAACGGCCGCAAGGCCAACTATGAAAACCTGCTGGATGTGCTGCAGAAGGCCGGCATGAATGTGCTGTGGGTGGACAACCAGGGCGGCTGCAAGGAGGTCTGCAATCGCGTGCCCCACGTCGACATATCGACCACCTGTGGCAGCGAGGAGTGCCGTGACGAAGCCATGCTGGAGACGCTGGAGCAGCGACTGAAAACGCTGAGCCTGGCGCAAAGAAGCCAGGGCACGGTGATCGTGCTGCACCAGATGGGCAGCCATGGGCCGGCCTATTACCAGCGCTCGCCCGAGAAATTCAAGGCCTTCCTGCCCGAATGCACGACCAGCGCCCTGAAGGATTGCAGCCAGGAGATGGTGCGCAACGCCTATGACAACTCCATACGCTACACCGACCATTTCCTGGCCGAGGCCATAGACTGGCTGGAATCGAACGCCGAGAACTCCGCCATGATGTATGTGTCCGACCATGGTGAGTCGCTGGGCGAGGGCAATATCTATCTGCATGGCCTGCCCTACACCTTTGCGCCCGACCATCAGAAAAAGGTGCCGTGGATCACCTGGCTGTCAGCGCAATTCCAGCGCCAGACCCGGCTGTCCTCGGCCTGCCTGCAGCGCCGGGCCGCCGAGCCGATCTCGCACGACAGCTACTTTCATGCGGTGCTGGGCCTGGCGGGTGTCGCGATCAAGGAATACCGCCCGGAGCTGGACTTCTACCAGGCCTGCCGCGGGTGATGTCGGCGCTGAGGCCGGCGCCTTCAGTGCGCGAACCCGATGATGGCCCAGGTGGCCAACGCCAGGCCCACGGTCAACAGCACGGCGGCGCTGCCCAGGTCCTTTGCGGCCTTGGACAGCAGGTGGTACTCGGGGCCTATGCGGTCGATGGCGGCTTCGATCGCCGTGTTCAGCAGCTCCACCACCAGCACCAGCACCAATGACGCCAGCAGCAGCACCTGTTCTATGGGCCCTTGTGCGACCCAGAATGACGCGGGCACCAGCACCGCGGCGGCAATCATCTCGAGGCGAAAGGCGGGCTCGCGCATGGCGAGCTGCAGACCGCTGATCGAGTGGCGCAGCGCAAACCAGACGCGGCTGATTCCTTTGCGCTTGGGTGGGGTCTGGAGTGGGGAATGTGCGGGGGTCACAGCGTGTCCTGGAGGAGGGATGGGAAAGCGTGGCTGCAGGCAGGGCAGCCAGACCGAGATTCGCCGCCGCACCTTAAGCCGACATTAATCGGCGCTGCCGGCGCATGCAGTGGGGCCCCGCAGTATCATGCATCCCACCTGCCTGCGCTGGCCGCCGCCACCTGACTGCACGGCACCACATCCCGATGAAATTCACCCCTTCCCTGCAAAGAGAACTGCTGGCCTGGACCCTGGGCGGGCTGGTCGCGGTGTGGCTGGCGTTCATCTATTTTGGCTACCTCACGGGCGAGCATGAAGCCGATGAGCTGACCGACGGGCATCTGGCCAGCGTGGCATCGCTGCTGCTGGCGCAGCGCATCGACCAGTTCAGCAGCCAGCCCGATGCCGCGGCACTCAGCGACCCCAGCCTCCGGGCGCATGACTACCAGCACTCGATGAGCGTGGTGATCTGGGACGGCAGCGGCCAGGTGCTGGCGCACACGGGAGTCTCGGCAGTGCCCGACTTCGGCCTGGCGGATGGATTTCAGACCATCAACCTGGGCACGCCGCCCCAGCCGTGGCGGCTGTTTGTGCGCTGGAGCGAGGGCGAGCACGACCGGCGCGTCGCGGTGCTGCTGCCGATTGCCGAGCGCGATGAACTGGCCCAGGACATTGCCGGCCAGGTGGCCACGCCCGGGCTGTGGCTGCTGCCGGTGGTGGCCCTGGTGCTGGTGCTGGCCGTGCGGCGCGGGCTGCGTCCGCTGAACACGCTAAGCGCCCAGGTCCGATCGCTGGAAGTCGGCCAGGCCTTGCATTTGCAGGCACCGCCGCACGCCGAGTTCCAGTCCATGGTGCAGGCCATAGAGACCTTGTCGAGCCGCTACACCGCGGCGCTGCAGGGCGAGCGCGACCTGGCCAATGAATTCGCGCACGAATTGCGCACGCCGCTGGCCGCGCTGCGACTGCATGTCGATCTGCTCAAGACCGCCGAGCCGCAGGCCGTGGCCGGTCTGCTGCAGCGGCTCGACCAGGACACACAGCGCAGCGCCGCCGTGATCCATCACCTGCTCGCGCTGGCGCGCGCCAGCCGCACGCAGCTGGCCGAGGAGGCGGCGGTGTTCAACCTCGCCGCGCTGGCGCGGCGGGTTGCCGCCGACTATGGCGAACGAGCCTACAAGGCCCGCCACGAGCTGTGCGTAGCGGCGCCCGATGTGGTTGAACTGCGCGGCTACAGCACGCTGCTGGAGCTGGCCCTGCGCAATCTGATCGAGAACTCGCTGGCGCACACCCCGGCCGGAACGCTGATCGAAGTGATCGTGGCGCAGCATCCGGTGTCCGTCGAAGTGCGTGACACGCCGCAGGCCGGCGCGCCGGTCTGCGCCGAGGAGAACATTCTGGGCCTCGGTCTGGGGCATCAGGTGGTGCGCAAGGTGGCCAGCATCCACAGCGCGGATTTGACCCGCACCGCCTTGGCCGACGGAGCGTCCATGGGCTACCAGCTGGCGCCTCTGCGCGACATCGAACGCAACCCGGCCGCCGCCTGAGCGGGCTGCGCTAGCGCTGCGCGTTCCAGGGAATGAAGTAGCCGACGCCGCGCATGGTCTGTATGCGCTCGGTGCCCAGCTTGCGGCGCAGATGGTGGATATGGACTTCGATGGCATTGCTGTCCAAGCTGCTTTGCCAGCTGTAGAGGCGTTCCTCCAGCTGCTGGCGCGAAAGCACCCGGCCGCGCGCCTGCAGCAGGACCAGCAGAATGGAGAATTCACGCGGCGACATCTCCACGGGCAGGCCGCCACGCTGCACGGTCCTGGTGGCCGGGTCGACCGCCAGATCGCCATGGACGATGGTCGGCGAGGCCCGGCCCGCGGCCCGGCGCAGCAATGCGCGCAAGCGCGCTTCGAGTTCGTTCACATCGAACGGTTTCGGCAGGTAGTCATCGGCGCCCAGATCCAGGCCGGCAATGCGCTGGTGCACCTGGTCGCGCGCCGTCATGATCAGCACCGGCGTGGCCGGATCCGGCAGCTGCTGCACGCCCGCAGCGCCTTCGGGGCTGGCGCGCAGGCGGCGCAGAATCTCCGCGCCATCCTCGTCCGGCAGACCCAGATCGAGCAGCACGGCGGAAAACGGCTCGGTGCAAAGCGCCGCCCACGCATGGGCGACGGTGCTGCAGACATCCACCGCGTAGCCGCGCTGCTCCAGGCTCTCACGCAGGCCGCCGGCAATACCGGCATCATCTTCGACAACAAGGATTCGCATTGTTGGATTCTGACGCGGGTTGGCCAGGGCCACCACCTTTGAATAGGAAGCGGTTCTAAAGAGCCGGGTCGATCTGGGGCAATTGGCGATAGACCGCGACGTTTCTTGCCGCCGCCGCTAAGCTGGCGTTTCCCTTGGGGAGTAGCCTGCCTTCGACACCGAAGGCGCCTGCGTCAACATACTCGGCATCGTGCATGCCGTGGCGCCGGCAACCGTTTTGCGGCTGGCGAGACCAACGGCATTTCATCGCGACGCAGGTCGGGCAGCGGTGGGGTGCCGTTGCGCTCCTGCCCGGCCTCAGAAAGCTCCCCCGATGAATATCGCAGCCATTTCGGTGCTCGCGTTCGCCATGTCCACCGACGCCTTTGCCGCCGCCGTGGGCAAAGGCACAGCGCTTGTCCAACCCCGCTGGTCCGAAGCCTTGCGCACCGGCGCCATCTTTGGCGTCATCGAAGCCACCACGCCCATGGTGGGCTGGGCCCTGGGTTCCGTGGCCTCAGACTATGTCAAGGCCTGGGACCACTGGATTGCCTTTGTGCTGCTCATGGGCCTGGGCCTGCACATGGTGGCCGGCGCCTTCAAGACCAGTGAGGTGGAAGTGGACAAGCCCCGGCGCCACGGTTTCTGGCTGCTGGTGGCCACCGGCTTTGCCACCAGCATCGATGCCATGGCGGTGGGCGTGGGCCTGGCCTTCCTGGACGTCAACATCCTGGTGGTGGCACTGGCCATAGGCTTGACCACATTTGCCATGGTGACCCTGGGCGTCATGGTCGGGCGCCTGCTCGGTGCGGTGGTCGGCCGCTGGGCCGAAGGTCTGGGCGGCGTGCTGCTCATGGGAATCGGCTCGCTGATCCTGTTCGAGCATCTGACCGCCGTCTGAGATGCCGGCGCATGGCGCCAGAAAAAAGGCCGGGCCCGGTGAACTTCCGGGCCCGGCCTGCTGCATTCAGCGCCTGCTGCAGGGCTGGCTTATTGCGGCTGGATGTTGGCCGCCTTGATGGTCTGCGCCCACTGCTGGCGGTCCTTGGCCAGGTACTTCACGAAGTCCGCCGAAGACACACCGGCCACGGGCTCGGAGCCCAGCAGTGCCATCTTTTCATGCGTGGCCGGGTCCTTGAGCACTTCCTGCACCGCCTGGAAATAGGCCTTCATCACGTCGGCGGGCAGGCCGGCGGGTGCGAACAGACCTTGCCAGGTGGGCATGTCGAAGTTCTTGATGCCCTGCTCCTGCAGCGTGGGCACATCGGGCAGCTGGGGCGCACGCTTGGCGGTGGTCACGCCCAAGGCCTTGACCTTGCCTTCCTTGACCAGGGCCGCGGCGGTGGTGATGTTGTCGACGGTCATCACGATGTGGCCGCCCAGCAGGTCGGTGATCACGGGCGCGGCGCCCTTGTAGGCCACGGCTTCCATCTTCACGCCCAGGCGGCTGAGCATGGACTCGGCAATCAGATGGTTGGAGATGCCGATGCCGGCAATGCCGTAGCTGGCCTGCGGATTCTTCTGGATGTAGCTCTTGAGGTCGTTGATGTTCGACGCGGGCACGTTGTTGTTGACGATCACCACGTTGGGCTGGGTCGCCAGCAGCGTCACCGGCGCAAAGCTCTCGGGCTTGTACTTGGTGGCGGCGGGGTTCAGGTGGAAGGTCACCGACATCGAGCCGGCCGCACCCATGCCCAGCGTGTAGCCGTCGGCGGGTGCGGTGGACAGGCGCTGGGCCATGATGTTGCCGCCCGCGCCGGGCACGTTCTCGACCACCACGGGCTGGCCGATCTTGCGGCCCAGCGGCTCGGCAATCAGGCGCGCCAGGGTGTCGGCGGAGCCACCGGGCGCAAAGCCCACGAGCAGCTTGACGGGGCGCTCGGGCTTCCATTGGGCCAGGGCCGCTGTGGAGCCGAGGGCGGTGGTGGCCAGGGTCAGGGCGCAGACACCGGCATGGATCATTGGACGAATCGACATGGAAGAATTCCTCAAACTCACAGTGAAAAAACGGTCCTTCGACGCAGCCGGCGAGGCAGGCTCAGGACAGTCGGGTTAATGTCGTCAAGCCAGCAGTTGTGCCAGCGCGTCGGCGACGATGCGGTTGGACAGCAGCACCGGCCGGCCACTGGCGGCGGCCACGCGTGCGCGCATCGCCTGGCTGTAGCCCATGCAGTGCATGACGATCAGGTCGCAGTCCGCGAGCGCGCGGCCCGCCGCGTCCAACGCCGCGGCCGCGATTTCGGGATCGGATTCATACGGCGAGGCATGCAAGGTTCGTACCGCGCAGGCCACGGGCTGGGCCAGATGGAAGGTCTCGACCTGGGCCGCGAGCGGCACGATCAGGCCCAGCCTGCTGCAGTGCGCGGACAGCGCCGCCACATGGTGGTCGACGACCTGCTGCGGCTCGACCACCAGGCTGCGCATGCGCTCGATCACCGTGCCGGTGCACAGCGGCACCAGCACGTCGTAGCCCTGGTCGTCGGCCTGCTGCATCAGCGCCGCGAGGCGGGCTTCGGTCGCGTGGTGGTCCAGCGTGATCTGGGCGCCGCTGCGCAGCCGCGTGGCAAAGCAGTGGCTGCCGGGCCGGGGCGCGAGCGCGGCGCGCTGCGCGGCATTCAGGCCGTCGAGCACGCCGAATTCATCGATCTGAACGTGGTCGCCCAGGCATTGCGCCATCTCGGGCACGACGTCGGAGCGCGGCGATTCGCCAATGGTGAAGAATGCGATGCGGCGTGCCATCTGCGGCTCCTCAGGCAGCGGCCGGCGTATGGCCGACGGTCTGCAGATGCGCCAGCGAGCCATAGCGCGCCTGCAGCTGGGCCCAGTGTGCGGCGTGCACGAAGGGCAGCTTGCCGGCGCCGAACATCTTGGCCACTTCCACGCAAAAGCGCATGGCGACATCGGTGTCCCAGGCATTGGTCACGCCGGTGGCGCAACCGGGCACCGTGGTCTGGGCCGTCAGCGCCACGCCGACGACCGGCGCGTCGGTGGCAATCGTCGGCTGCATGATGGAGTTCACATGCGGCAGGCCGTTTTCGTAGGGCGTGATGTCCTGTGTGGTGAGCGGCAGCGTCAGTGGCAGTTCGCCGCTGACCCAGCCCATCAGGTCCAGCATCAGATCGGGAATCGGCAGCAGGTAGCCCTGCTTGGCGACGGGCGTCAGCGCCACGCCGCGCTGGTTCACCAAGCGGTTGCCGCGCGTGGTGTCCACGGCCAGGATGGCGTCCATGCGCGCGCTGACTTCATGGCGCATCATTTCGCGCATCGCGAACGGCGACTTCATCATCGGCACCGGGTGCTGCGGGCGGGTGCCGGCGCGTGGGCAGATATGGGTGTGGATCACGACCGCGCCTTCGAGCACGTCGCCGCGCTTGTGCATTTCCATCAGCTGCGCGGCCGCGGCCAGCGCCACCACGGCGCCGTCGCTGTCCGAGACCAGGCCGGTGACGCTGGGGCGCGCGCCCACGCCGCCCAGGCGCCCGACGATGCCCAGGCGCGGGGCCTCGGGATTGCTGCCGGGAATTTCAATGGCGATGAAGTCGGTCGACAAGCCGTCCTGGCTGACCGGCGTGACGGTGATGCTGCCGACGCCAAAGCTGGTCAGGTATTGGGCAATGCTGGCGCCGCTCACATGGGCGCTGGACAGCAGGTCGATGAAGTGGGAAGTGTGTTTCATGGGGTCAGAATTTCCACGGACCCATGGGCAGGATGGCCGGGGTCTCGGTATCGGTGAACCAGCGCGCTGGCGTCTGCGGGTCGCCCAGCAGGGTGTACTTGCCGGCATCGACGCGCACGCCCGTGCCTTCGGGCAGGCCCAGCACCGGCACGCCGGGGTTGAGCAGCGCGAACTCGCGCAGCCGCTGCTGGCGGGTTTCGCCGCGGTGGCCTTCGGGATGGGCTTCGGTGTAGTGCGGATTGATCTGGAACGGCACCAGGCCCAGCGTGTCGAAGCCCAGCGGATCGACGATGGGCATGTCGTTGCTGGTGCAAAGGCGCGGGCAGGCCAGGTTGGCGCCCGCGCTCCAGCCCAGATAGCGCGCGCCGCCCGAGCGCACGCGCTCGGCAATTGCCGAAAGCTGGCCGGTGCGGCGCAGTTCGCGCACCAGTGCAAAGGTGTTGCCGCCGCCGACCACGATATGGCTGGCGCGCTCTATGGCCTCGATGGGATTGGCCGCGCGGTGCAGCGAGTTGAGTTCCAGGCCCGCGGGCCGCAGCGCCTCGGCGACCAGGGTTTCATATGCATCCCAGGTGCGCGTGACGCCGGCATAGGGCACGAACAGCACACGCGGGGCTGGCCCGGTGGTGCGCTCGCCGTGGGCCCATTCAGCGATGGCCGGCAGCGCATGGGTCAGGAAACCCAGCGGGCTGCTGGAGTTGCTCAGGAGGAGAAGTTGCATGGTCGAATCGCTCACAGGGAAGGGGTCCACTGCGCCGTGGGCAGTGCGGGCTCGCTCCAGTAGCGGTCGCTGACGCGGCGGCCCAGCGCGCCGACTTCGTCAAGCATCAGCTGGCGGTACTGGTTGAGGGAGGGGGTGTCCATGGGTGCATGGATGCCGGCGACAAACGACAGGCAAAAGCCGCGCAGCTCGCCGTTGACCGGGTTGCGCACCGCGGCCGCGATCGCGCCCACGCCCGGCAGGGCCGCGTCGACCAGCACCGCATGCCGCTGGCGCGCGGCCAGCGCAACCTGCTCGGCCAGCGCGCCGACATTCGCCAGGCCGGCCTGGCTGGGCGGGTCCAGCGGCTCGGCCGCAGCGCTGCCGTAAAGCAGTTCGAACTCGCTTGCCGTGAGGCGCGAGAGCATGGCGCGGCCCATGGCCGTGTCGCAGGCCGCGCGCAGCGAGCCGGGCGGCGACACCACCTGCACCGGCGAGCGGCCATCGAGCCGCTGGATGACCATGGTCTGGGCGCCGCTGAGGGTCGACAGATAGGCGGTCAGGCCGGTCTGCTCGGACAGCTGCTCGAGCACCTGCCAGCACTGCGCGTCCCAGGAGCTGCTGTGGTTTTGCGCATGCGAGGCCTGGGCCAGCAGCGCGCTGGTGCGGTAGCGGCGGGTCTGCGGGTTCTGCTCGAGCAGGCCGAAGCGGTGCATCTGGTTCAACAGATGCGAGGCCGAGCTTTTCGGCAGGTCCAATTGCTCGGCGACCTCGCTGAAGCTCAGGTCGGTGATGCCTTGGGCATAGACCGTCAGCAGGCGCTGCACATTTTCCAGAATACTCATTACAGGTGTCTCAGTTCGGATTTATTGAACCATGTTCGGTATTTTCGTAAATCATACGGGATGGGCATGGGAACCGGGTCTGAAGCGCATTGAAATTGCGTCATGGAAACTGCGCTGACCAATAGTCGGTGACTATTTTTTGATGTGGCCGGCGGTGTGAATGTAAGTGCTTGCTGTCTTTGTATGCGCTGCCAGAGGATGTGTTACGGTGGAGTGCACCAAGCGCGGGACTGTGTTTGCACCGCGAGGGTGCGCCATGCCTTTGCCTGGTGCACGCATTGCACGGTGGATTTCGTGACTTTTTGTATACACTCGCGCCAGATACAGACTTGGTCGCAGCGGTGCCCATGGCGGTGGTTTGAGCCACCCGAGGTGCGCGATCTTCTCCTGCCCAGAGCGCCCGCAGTGGTGGGCAGGTGGATCTTCACGGCAGCCCCACGCTGCCAGGGTTGAGAGCTAATGGAAAGCTACTTTCTCGATTGGGCCAATCTGCTGCTGCGGTGGCTGCACGTCATCACCGCCATTGCCTGGGTGGGCTCGTCGTTCTACTTTGTATTTCTCGACAGCAGCCTCACGCCGCCGCAGGACGAAGACCTGAAGAAGCAGGGCGTGAGCGGCGAACTCTGGGCCGTGCATGGCGGCGGCTTCTATCATCCGGTCAAGTTCGCGGTCTCACCGCCCAAGCTGCCCGACCACCTGCACTGGTTCTACTGGGAAAGCTATACGACCTGGCTCAGCGGCTTTGCGCTGCTCACGGTGTCGTATCTGTGGAACGCAAATATCTACCTTGTCGATCCATCCAACCCCAACGCGCTGCATCCGCATGCCGCGATTGCCGCGGCGCTCGCGTTCCTGGTGGTGTTCTGGCTGCTGTACGACGGCATCTGCCGGGTGTTTGCCCAGCGCGAGCGCGGCGATGCCATCGTCGGCGCGCTGGTGCTGGTGCTGGTGTGCTTCGCCGCATGGCTCGCCTGCCATATCTTCCCGGGACAGGCGGCGTTCCTGCTGATGGGCGCGATGCTCGCCACGTCGATGAGCGCCAATGTGTTCTTCTGGATCATTCCCGGCCAGCGCACCGTGGTCGCGGACATCAAGGCCGGTCGGCCGGTCGATCCCATCCACGGCAAGCGCGGCAAGCAGCGCAGCGTGCACAACACCTATTTCACGCTGCCGGTGCTGTTTGCCATGCTGTCCAACCACTATGGCTGGCTGCACAGCCATCCGCAGAACTGGCTGGTGCTGATACTGATGATGTTTGCCGGCGCCGCCATCCGCCAGTTCTTCGTGCTGCGCCATGGCTTCAAGCTGGGTCGCAATCACCACCCCTGGCCGTATGCGCTGGCGGGCGTGATGGTGCTGATTCTCACGGCTGTGTGGCTGAAGCCCGCGCCCGCGGAGGCGGTCGCTGCGCCAGTCGCCTCGGCCCCGGCCGCCGCCGGCGTTCCCGGCTATGACGCCCTCAACGCCATGATCACCCAGCACTGCGTGGTCTGCCACAACTCGACCACGCTGGCGCAGAAGAACGTCAAGCTGGACGCGCCCGCCGAGGTCAAGAGCCATGCGGCGCAGATCTACCAGCAGGTCGTGATGCTGCGCAAGATGCCCTTTGGCAACCCCGGCGCACTGAGCGCCCAGGAGCGCGACCTGGTCAAACGCTGGTACGAAGGCGGCGCTCCGGTGCAGTGAACGGGCCGTGGCGCTGACCATGCAAAATGGCAAGCCATGACTACAAAAAATACTTCCGAGACAAGCGCGCTGCCCGATCCGCAGCGCGCGCCACGTGAATTCCTTGAAGCGCTGTTTGCCACGGCGGTGCGCAGCGCGCAGCCGCTGCATGCGATGGCCGCGCATCTGCCGGCGCCGCCGCGCGGACGCACGGTGGTGATTGGCGCGGGCAAGGCCGGGGCCTCCATGGCCCAGGCGGTCGAGGCGCTGTGGCCGGCCGATGCGCCGCTCAGCGGCCTGGTGGTGACGCGCTATCACCATGTGCCCGAACGCGCCGCCGGGCTGGCGCAGCGCATTGAAGTCGTCGAAGCCTCGCATCCCGTGCCCGACGCGGCCGGCATGCAGGCCGCCGAGCGCATCCTGGCGCTGGTCCAGGGCCTCACGGCCGATGACCTGGTCTTGTGCCTGATCTCGGGCGGAGGCTCTTCGCTGCTGACGCTGCCGGCTGAAGGCCTGACGCTGGAAGACAAGCAGCGCATCAATCGCCAACTGCTCGAAAGCGGCGCGGACATCGCGGAAATGAACTGCGTGCGCAAGCATCTGTCGCGCATCAAGGGCGGGCGCCTGGCCGCGGCCTGCGCCCCGGCGCAGGTGGTGACGCTGACGATCAGCGACGTGCCGGGCGACGATCCCGCCACCATTGCCAGCGGCCCGACAGTGGCCGATGCCGGCAGCTGCGCCGACGCGCTGGCCATCATCGACCGGCTGAAGATTGAGCTGCCCGACAGCGTCCGCGCGCAGCTCCACAGCGGCGCGCTGGAGACGCCCAAGCCCGGCGACGCGGTGTTTCACGGCCACCAGCTGGCGGTGATCTCGGCGCCGCAGCAGGCGCTCGAAGCCGCGGCGGCGCAGGCGCGCGCGGCCGGCATCAACGCCTATGTGCTCAGCGATGAAATCGAAGGCGAGTCGCGCGAAGTCGGCCGCGTGCATGCCGCGCTGGCGCGGGCTGTGGCGCGCGCGGGCGGTGCTTTCAATCCCTTTCAGCCGCCCTGCGTGCTGCTCAGCGGCGGCGAAACCACGGTCACTGTGCGGCCACGGGCAGCCGGCGCCGCCAAGGGCCGGGGTGGGCGCGCAGGCGAGTTCTGTCTGGGCCTGGCCCAGGCGCTGCAATGCCAGCAGCGCGTCTGGGCGCTGGCGGCCGACACCGATGGCATCGATGGCGTGGAGAACAATGCCGGCGCGCTGGTCACCCCCGATACCCTGGCGCGCGCGCAGGCGCAGGGCCTGTCGGTGCGCGATCATCTGGATCGCAATGACGCCTGGAGTTTCTTCGACGGCCTGGGCGATCTGGTGGTCACGGGGCCAACGTTCACCAACGTCAACGATTTCCGCGCGCTGCTGATTCTTGGCGCGGATTCTTGACCTAGCGCAAAACCCGCGCCGGCCGGGCGCGGCACAGTGGGCGGATGTTGTCTCTGCCCAGTGTCGATATTCTTTCCGCCGCCGAGCACCGCAGCCCGGGCGCGCTGCTGCGTGCGCGCCATACGCGCGGCGCGGATGTGCTGTATCTGGACCGCGGCCGGGTGGCGCTGGGCATACGCGAAACCACCGGCGGTCTGCGCCACCAGCTGGGCCTGGTCGAAGGCCCGGCCTGGCTGGACGCGGCCTTTGCGCTGCGCGCGCGCAGCTGCAGTCTGGACATGGTGGCGCAGGGCCCGGTGCAGCTGCGCCGCGTGGCGCTGGCCAGTTTCGAGGCCGGCGTGCAGCGCCTGCCGCCACTGTTGCGTGGGCTGGTCGATGACCTGGCCCAGGCCTACTGCACCCAGACCGACCTGGCGCTGAGCCGGCTGCTGCAGGATGCCGAGGCGCGCTGCGCACAATGGCTGCTGCAGCATGCCCAGGCCACGCCCGAGGGCGGCGGCCTGCAGGTGCGGCTCGGCGAACGCAAGCGGCTGATTGCCGCGCAACTGGGCATTGCGCCCGAAACCTTCTCGCGCGTGCTGCGTCAGCTGCGCGAGCAGGGGCTGATTGCCGGCAAGGGCAATCTGCTGCAGTTGCCCCAACCCGGGGCACTGCAACTGCTGCTGGGCGCCTGAAAACGCATGGCGTCGCGACGGGCGCTCGCGGGCTTACAAAACGTTTCCGCGGGGTATGAGGGTTCAACCCCTAGGGCTGGCCGGGGCGGCTGTTTATATTGGCTGCACCTTGGTACTGTGCCCCACGCCCATGGCCCTCGATGCCCCTTTTTCCCGTGCCGCCGGCCTCGCCGACGAGGCGCACCCGCCGCCGCGCGCACGGCTTGGGCCCCTGCTGCGCAGCCTGCTGCTGCTGCTGGTGCTGGCCGTGCTGCTGGCCGCCGCGGGCAGCGCCTGGTATGTGCATCGCGGCGCGACCCAGCAACTGGTGGCGCGGGCCAGCGACCAGCAGGCCGATGAAGTCGAGCTGGTGGCGCGGCTGCTGGCAGCGCGCGTCGAGCAGCAGCAAAAAGCCCTGCTGACGCTGGCCGACTCCCTGCCCCTGCGCCGGCTGCAGGACCGCGTCTCGCTGTCGGAGGCGCTGCACAACGAGCTGCCGCTGGCCGAATGGTTTGACTCGGTGAGCGTGGCGCTGGCCGACGGCCGCGTCATGGCCTATCTGCGCGCCGGCAAGGACCGGCCGCTGGAATCGCTCGATGCCAATGAACGCGACCTGCTGCGGCGCACGCTGTCTGGCGGCAAACCCCTGGTCGGCACGCTGTTGCAGACCGAGGGCGACGACCTGCGCCTGCTGTTCACCGCGCCGCTGCGCACCGGCGCAGGCGATGTCGTCGGCGTGATGGCCGGCGGCATGCGCCTGTCGTCCCAGGCGCTGCTGCCGCCGGCCGCCGGCGACGGCTGGACAGCGAGCCGGCTGATGCTGGTTGCGCCCGATGGCAGCATCGTCGCCCACTCCAACCCGGCGCGCTGGCTCGGCCATGTGCGCGACGAAGCCGGTCTGGGCCTGCCTTTCGTGCGCACGCTGCAGCAGCAACTGCCGGTGCAGATCCGCAGCACCAGCCAGGCCGAGGGTGACTATCTCTACACGCTGGCCGGCATGCCGCTGCCGCAGTGGTTCGTGGTGCGCATCACGCGCATCGATCTGCCGCCGCTGTGGGGCGTGGCGGGCTGGGGCAGCGCGGCGCTGCTGGGCGCGGCGCTGCTGGCCTTGCTGGCCGGCGCGGCCATGGTGCTGCTGGCCTACCCCTGGATGGAACTCACCGCGCGCGCGGCGCAGCTGCTGCAGCGCCATGCGCCCGCGGGTCTGCCGCGCCAGGGCGGTCTGCCGGCGCTGTCGCATGCCTGGGGTGAGGTGGCGGTGCTGTGGCGTGCGCTGCATGGGCTGTCACGCCAGCGCGACACGCAGGCACGCCGCGCGGCGCGCTTCCAGGCCCAGACGCTGACCATTCTGGAAGAGGCGCCGGTGGCCATCGTGGTCACGCGCCATGACCGCGTCGAACTGCTGGGCATGCAGGCCGCGCGCCTGCTGGGCTATGCGCCGCATGAGCTGCAGGGCTACCCGCTGCGCCAGCTCTGCGCCAGCGATGCCGAGCACCAGCGGCTGATGGAGCGCATCCATGGCGAGATGCGGGCCTATGGCCAGTTCAATGGCGAAGTCTGCCTGATGCACAAGGACGGCAGCCCGGTGTGGCTGCGCATGCAGGGCCGGCGCGTTGCCGCGCCGCGGCGCGACGCGGGCGCGGGCGTGGCCATGGTCTGGATGGTGCGCGACGTGACCGACCAGCGCAAGGCGCGCGCCCATCCGCAATGGGTCGCTCAGCACGACGCGCTGACCCAGCTGCCGAACCGCGAAGCCTTTTATCTGCGACTGCAGCATTGGGTCGACGAACGCCGCAAGGCGCCCGGCGAGGGGCCTCCCGGCGAGGGGCCACCCGGCGAGGGGCCGCCCGGCGAGGGCGGGGTGCTGCTGTTCATCGATCTGGACCATTTCGCGGCCGTCAACGATGTCGGCGGGCATGAAGCCGGTGATGCCTTGCTGCGCCACTTCGCTCGGCTGCTCGAGACCCTGGTGCACCAGCCCGGCTCGGTGGCGCGCCTGGGCGGCGACGAATTCGCGGTGCTGCTGCCCGACGCCAGTCCGCGCGAAGGCCGCGCCCAGGCCGATCAGCTGTGCCAAGCCATCAGCGCCTGGGAGGCCTCACACCAGGGCCAGCGCTTCTGGCTGGGCGTGAGCATAGGCATGGTGGTGCTGGACGCGCACAGCACGATCGCGGCCCTGCTGCATGCAGCGGACATGGCTTGCTACGAAGCCAAGCGCCAGGGCAGGGGACGCGTGCAGGAGCACTGCGAGGTCGTGGAAGGCGTTGACACCCCCTGAGCCAAGCTAGGGATCCTCTGCATAAATCGAGTGGTAAGTGTGCGCTGCGGATCAGGATGAGCTGCTAGGCGCTAACCGCAGCGATAGCCGTAGCTATCGCGAGGATTTGCAACGACGCAGACCGCCTGAGGCCGCAGATGCACACGGCGCGATGATTTGTGCAGAGGATCCCTAGATGTGAAGCGTCAAGAGGTTGTTTCTCGAGACGTCGAGTCTGGCCATCGGTGCAATGCCTCCGATGCCGCTGTGAGGCCGGTGCCAGTTGTAGTGGTGCTGCCAACTTGCCAACGCAAGCGTGCGGTGCGCTGAGTTCTGGTACGTCCAGCCATAGGCCCATTCGCGTAGCGCGGACTGTATGAAGCGCTCCGCCTTGCCGTTGGTCTGCGGCCTGTAAGGGCGTGTGAAGCGGTGCTTGATGCCGAGCTCGTCACAAGCCAAGCGGAACTGGCGTGAGCGGAACGCAGGACCGTTGTCCGTGAGCAGGCGCCGCACGGTAATCCCCAGACTGGCGTAGTAAGCCACTGCGTTGCGCAGGAACAAGATGGCTTGCTCCATCTTTTCGTCGGGGTGCATTGCAGTAAATGCCAACCTGGCATGGTCGTCAATCGCCACGAACAGCGTCTCCCAGCCAGCACCCTCGACACAATCCCTGCGGTTGCCTGTGACGCGATGGCTGGGCCGCACGATACGCCCGAGTTTCTTGGTGTCGATGTGCAGCAGGTCGCCGGGCGCCTCGTGCTCGTAGCGCACCACGGGCTCGGCGGGCTGCAAGTCGCTTAACTTCGACAGCCCCGCGCGTGCGAGCACACGGCTGACGGTGGACTCAGAGACGCCTACGCTGCGCGCAATGCGCGCTTGCAACATGCGCCGCTTGCGTAGCTCCACGATGAGCAATGCTTTGCCCGGCTCAATGGACCTGGGCGAGTGCGCCGGTCTGGAAGATGCGTCAGCCAATGCTGCCTCGCCACCAGCGAGGTAGCGGCCAAGCCACTTGCGGGCTGTGGGCGCGGTGACGCCGTGTGCGGCTGCCGCCTGCATAGCGTCAAGGCCGAGCAAAGTCATCTGTTTAACCATCTCCAGTCGCCGGGCGAAAGTAAGTCGGGCATGCTTATGGGTGTTCATCCGGTTGGTCTCCCTGAGTGGATTGGGTGTTTGGCGACTTCCAGTCTCTCAAATCCAATCCGGATGAAAACCGGATACAACCTATTGGAACTTCACACCTAGACCCTTCCCAGCGCCCGCAACAGATTCTCCGCCGTCGCTGGCGCCACCAGCGTCAGCGGCTGCTGCGCCAGTGCCGGCGGACGCGCGGCGGCCACGGCGTTGCGCAAGGCCTCATACACGCTGATCGCCAGCATGAAGGGCGGCTCGCCCACGGCCTTGCTGCCGCCGACGTTGTCTTCGCGGTTGGCTTCGGGCCAGAGGTCGACCTGGAAATGCGCGGGGATGTCGCCCGCCGTCGGAATCTTGTAGGTGCTGGGGGCGTGCGTGGTCAGCAGGCCCTTGTCGTTCCACACCAGCTGCTCGGTCGTGAGCCAGCCCATGCCCTGCACGAAGCCGCCTTCGATCTGGCCGATGTCGATGGCCGGGTTGATGCTGTGGCCCACGTCGTGCAGGATGTCCACGCGCAGTACCCGGCTCTCGCCGGTCAGCGTGTCGAGCGCGACTTCGGTGCAGGCCGCGCCATAGGCGAAGTAATAGAACGGCCGGCCCGTGAGCGTGTGCTTGTCGTAGTGGATCTTGGGCGTGCGGTAGAAGCCGTCGCTCCACAGCTGGATGCGGTTCACATAGGCTTCGCCCACCACATCCTCCCAGCGGCGTTCGCTCTTGGGCGTGCGCACCAGGCCGCCGACGAAATCGACGGCGCCCGCGCCGCAGTGGTCCAGCCCGGCGACAAACGCCGCGAGGTTGTTGCGCACGGCGCGCGCCGCGTACTGCGCCGCGCGGCCGTTGAGATCGGTGCCGCTCGACGCCGCGGTGGCGCTGGCGTTGGGGATCTTGCTGGTGTCGCTGGCCGTGACCAGCACGCGCGCCAACGGCACGCCCAGCTCATCGGCGACGATCTGCGCAACCTTGGTGTTCAGGCCCTGGCCCATTTCGGCGCCGCCATGGTTCACCTGCACGCTGCCGTCGGTATAGACATGCACCAGCGCGCCGGCCTGGTTGAACAGCGTGGCGGTGAAGCTGATGCCGAACTTCACCGGCGTCATCGCCAGCCCGCGCTTGATGATGGGCTGGCCGGCATTCCATTCGCTGATTGCCGCCTGGCGCGCCTGGTAGTCGGAAGATGCCGCCAGCGTGGGCAGCAGGTCGTGCAGGATGTTGTCCTCGACCCGCATCTGGTAGTGCGTGAGGCTGCGCTCGCCCTGCGGGTCGGCGTCGTAGAGATTGCGCAGGCGCACATCCAGCGCATCGCGGCCCAGCTGGCGCGCGATGTCGCCAATGATGGCCTCGATCACGATCACGCCCTGCGGTCCGCCAAAGCCGCGGAAGGCGGTGTGGCTCTGGGTATTGGTCTTGCAGCGGTACGAGGCAATGGCGACATCGCTGAGGAAATAGGCGTTGTCGGCATGGAAGATAGCGCGGTCGGCGACCGGGCCCGACAGATCGGCCGAGAAGCCGCAGTTGGCCAGCATCTCCAGCTGCAAGCCGGTGATCCGCCCGGTGTCGTCGAAGCCCACGTCATATTCATACGCAAACGGGTGGCGCTTGCCGGTGACCATGAAGTCGTCGTCGCGGTCCAGCCGCAGCTTGACCGGCGCGCCGAACTTGTGCGCCGCCAGGCAGGCCCAGACGGCCAGGTGGCCGGCCTGGGTTTCCTTGCCACCAAAGCCGCCGCCCATGCGCCGGCACTCGACCTTGACCGCATGGTTCTCCAGGCCCAGCGCATGCGCCACCCAGTGCTGGACTTCGCCCGGATGCTGGGTGCTCGAGTACACATGCCACTGGCGCTGCTCCAGCGGCAGGGCATAGGCAATCTGGCCTTCGAGATAGAAATGCTCCTGGCCGCCGACTTCAAGCTGGCCGCTGAGGCGGTGCGGGCTGCGCAGCAGCGCGGCTTCGGCGTCGCCGCGGCGCACGAAAACCGGCGGCAGCACATAGCTTTGCAGCGCATGCGCGGTGTGCACATCGAGCACCGCCGGCAGCGGCTCGATGTCGCAGGCGACCAGGCGCGCGGCGCGGCGCGCCAGGCGCTGGCTGCTGGCCACCACCAGGCCGATGACCTGGCCCACATGCTGCACGCTGTCGATGGCAAACACCGGCTCGTCATGGCCAAACGCGGCGAGGAGCTTGTCGCCCGGCACATCGGCCGCGAGCACCAGGCCGCAGACGCCGGGCAGCGCCAATGCGGCCGTGCCGTCCACGCCACGCAGCCGGCCATGGGCCAGGCTCGACAGGATGGGCGCGGCGTACAGCGTGCCCTTCAGTTCGGGCAGGTCGTCAATGTAGTTGGCCGTGCCCAGCACCTGGGCCTGCGCGCTTTCATGCGCGTGCGACTGGCCCATGGCGGGAACGGCAGCCGGCACGGCCAGCGCCGCGGCGGCTTCGGAAATCAGGGGAGTGAGGACTTTCATACCGCGCCTTTCTGGACGGCAGCAGCTTGCGCCAGGGGAATGAGGGTGGCCAGCTGGGGGCCAGGGCCGGCGCTTTCCAGCCAGTAGCGCTCCAGCAGATGGGCCAGCAGCGCGCGGCGGTAGTCGCCGCTGGCGCGCATGTCGGACAGTGGCTGGAATTCGTGGCGCAGCGTGTCGGCGGCCTGGGCCACGCTGGTTTCGTTCCAGGCCGCGCCGCTCAGCACGGCTTCGGTGGCCAGGGCGCGCACCGGCGTGGCGGCCACACCGCCCACGCCAATCGATGCCGCCTGGACCACGCCGTCCTGCAGCGTGAGCTGTATCGCCAGGCAGACCGCGGAAATGTCATCGTCCGTGCGCTTGGAGACCTTGTAGACGCGCAGCAGCTCGCCCGGCTGGGGCTTGGGCACCTCGATGCGCACCAGCACTTCGTCGGCGGCCAGCAGATTCTTGCGATAGCCGGTGTAGAAGTCTTCGAGCGGCATCTGGCGTTCGCCGCGCTGGCTGGCGAGCACGATGCGCGCGCGCAGCGCGATCAGCAGCGGCATCGAGTCGCCGATGGGCGAGCCATTGGCGACATTGCCGCCCAGCGTGCCCGCATTGCGCACCGGCAGGCCGGCAAAGCGCGCGGCAAATTCATCGAGCTGCGGCCACAGTGCCTGGAGCGCGGCAAAGGCCTGGCTCAGCGTGGCCGCCGCGCCAATGGCAAGGCACTCGCCCTGGTCGCTGATCTCGCGCAGCTCGGCCACGCGCGTCACATCGAGTACCTGGCCGAATTCGCGGAACTGCTTGGTGACCCAGAGGCCCACATCGGTGCCGCCGGCGACGATCTGCGCCTGGGGATGGGCGGCGCGTGCCGCCAGCAATTCGGCCAGGCCGCGCGGTGCAAGATAGTCGGCGCCTTCAAGCGTGGGGGTCTCCAGCCGATGCAGTTGCGCCAGCACCGCGGCTTCGTCGACCTGGGCCGGCGGCAGCTGCTGCATCTGCTGCGCCGCGTCGAGAATCGGCCGGTAGCCGGTGCAGCGGCACAGATTGCCCGACAGGTCGTGCTGGGCCTGCTCGCGGCTGATGGCCTGGCCCTGGCACACGCGGTTCTGGTACATGCCGAACAGGCTCATGACAAAGCCCGGCGTGCAAAAGCCGCATTGCGAGCCGTGGCAGCTGACCATGGCGGCCTGGGCCGGGTGGAGGCTGACGGGCGTTTCGCGCGCTATCAGCGGGTCGCGTGCCAGGTCCTCCACCGTCCACAGCGCCAGGCCCTGCACCGAATGCGCCATGCGGATGCAGCTGTTGATGGCCGAGTAGCGCAGCGTTTCACCGCCTGCGGGCGTGGCCATGGCTTCGGCGATGACCACGGTGCAGGCGCCGCAGTCGCCTTCGGCGCAGCCTTCCTTGGTGCCGGTGCAGCCCAGATCCTCGCGCAGGACTTCGAGAAGCGTGCGCTCGGGTGGCACATCGCGCAGTGTCACGGTCTGGCCGCGGCGAACGAATTGCAAAACAGGCAGGGTCATGAATCGTGGAGAAAGCAGCTATGGGGAAAAGAGTAGCAGCGCCGGCGCGCGTTTCCAGCAGCAACTGGCATGCGCATCTTCGCAGGCCTGGAATACATAGCAATTTTCGTGCGTGCCGGCGCTCGCGTCCATCGGGACCACCCCAGGCCGGCGCCAGCCGTTGCGGTAAAGCCCCAATGCGCACGGGTCTTGCTTGCGCCAGACTGGTCCGTTGGACTGCCGCGTACCTGCGCTGGCGGCGCAGTCCCGCAGCCGCGCGCGGCGAGGGCTGATTTTCCCCGGCGCCGAGCACCGGCAAAGGAGCGCTCCGTCCGATGGCTAGCGGGGCTTTGTTGCTACATATTTAATAGCTTGTCGGCTAGGCCAGGCAAGCAGTTGCAGGATATCTTATGCAGTGGGTTTGGAAAATTGAGAGACAATCGCGGCCATGAATCCCCCTGAAACAAATTCCGCGCCCGGCCATGCGCCGCCGCGCTTGCAATTGACGGGCATCACCAAACGTTATCCGGCCGTCGTGGCCAACAGCGGCGTCTCGCTGACCGTACAGCCCGGCGAAGTGCATGCCGTGCTGGGCGAAAACGGTGCGGGCAAGTCGACGCTGATGAAAATCATCTACGGCTCGGTCAAGCCCGATGAAGGCGTTATCCAGGTCGATGGCCAAGTGGTGCAGATCCGCAACCCGCAGGAAGCGCGCCAGCTGGGCATTGCCATGGTGTTCCAGCATTTCAGCCTGTTCGACACGCTCACCGTGGCGGAAAACGTCTGGCTGGGCCTGGACAAGCAGCTGTCGCTCACCGAAGTGGCGCGCCGCATCGAGGAAACCGCCCAGGTCTATGGCATGGACATCGACCCGCAGCGTCCGGTGCACACGCTGTCGGTGGGCGAGATGCAGCGCGTCGAGATCATCCGCGCCCTGCTCACGCGCCCGCGCCTGCTGATTCTTGACGAGCCGACGTCGGTGCTCACGCCCCAGGCGGTGGAAAAGCTGTTCGTGGTGCTGCGCAAGCTGGCGGCCGAGGGCTGCAGCATTCTCTACATCAGCCACAAGCTGCATGAAATCCGCGAACTGTGCAACCACTGCACGGTGCTGCGCGGCGGCCAGGTCACGGGCGTATGCGAGCCGCGCCAGGAGTCGAATGCCTCGCTGTCGCGGCTGATGATAGGCGCCGAGCCGCCGGCGCTGACGCACCGCGAAGTCGTGACCGGCGACGTGGTGCTGCGCGTGCAAGGCCTGTCGTTGCCGCGCACCGACCAGTTCGGCGTCGATCTGGCTGGCATTGATTTCGAGGTGCGCGCGGGCGAGGTCGTGGGCATTGCCGGCGTCTCGGGCAATGGCCAGAAGGAGTTGCTGTACAGCCTGTCGGGCGAGGACCGGCGTGCCGCGCCGGCCATGGTGCAGGTCGCGGGCCTGGACGCCGGGCGCATGTCGCCGGGCCAGCGCCGCGCGCTGGGCCTGCACTTCGTGCCCGAGGAGCGGCTGGGCCGCGGCGCCGTGCCGTCGATGAGCCTGGCGCACAACCTGCTGCTCACGCGCAACGACGCCGTCGGCCGTGGCGGCTGGCTGCGCATGGATGTGCTGCACAGCCAGGCGCGCGGCATCATCGAGCGCTACAAGGTCAAGGCCGGCGGGCCGCATTCGGCGGCCAAGTCGCTGTCGGGCGGCAATCTGCAGAAATTCATTGTTGGCCGCGAGATCGAAGCCAAGCCCAGGCTGCTGATCATCTCGCAGCCGACCTGGGGCGTGGACGTGGGCGCGGCCGCGCAGATCCGGGGCGAGATCCTGGCGCTGCGCGACGCGGGCTGCGCCGTGCTGGTGCTCAGTGAGGAGTTGGACGAATTGTTTGAGATCTCAGACCGGCTGCATGTGGTGGCCAAGGGCCAGTTGTCGCCCTCCGTGCCCCGGGCCCAGGCCACGGTGCAGCGCATTGGCGAGTGGATGAGCGGACTGTGGCATGCCGAGGCAAGCGCTGGCGCGCAGGGAGGCTCGCATGCTCAAGCTTGAAGCCCGTCCCCAGGTCTCCAAGGCCTGGACCTATGCCTCGCCGGTGCTGGCGCTGGCGATCACCGTGCTGATCGGCGTCGCGCTGTTCATGCTGCTGGGCAAGGACCCGGTGCGTGGCCTGCAGGCGTTTTTCTGGGAGCCGATCAAGTCGGTCTACGCCCTGGGCGAGCTGGCGATGAAGGCCACGCCCCTGCTGCTGGTGGCGCTGGGCCTGGCGGTGTGCTTTCGCTCGAATGTCTGGAACATCGGCGCCGAAGGCCAGTTCGTCATGGGCGCGATTGCCGCGGGCGGGCTGGCGCTGCTGGCCGACAAGAACACCGGGCCGTGGATCGTGCCCGCGATTCTGGTGGCCGGCGTGCTCGGCGGCATGGTCTGGGCCGGCATCGTCGCTTTTCTGCGCGACCGCTTCAACGCGAATGAAACCCTGGTCAGCCTGATGCTGGTCTATGTGGCCATCCTGGTGCTGGGCTATCTGGTCTACGGCCCGTGGAAGGACCCCATGGGCTACAACTTCCCGCAGAGCAAGACCTTCGAGCGCGTGACGCAGATCCCCAAGCTGATCGACGGCATGCGCATGAACATCGGCGTGATTCTCGCACTGCTGGGCGCGGGCGCGCTGTGGGTGTTCCTGGCGCGCACGCGCGCCGGCTTTGCCCAGCAGGTCAGCGGCCTGGCACCGGCCGCGGCGCTGTACGCGGGCTTTTCCTCGCGGCGCGCGCTCTGGACGGCGCTGCTGATCTCGGGCGGCGCGGCCGGCCTGGCAGGTGCGCTGGAAGTCGCCGGCCCCATGGGCCAGCTCACGCCGTATGTTCCCGCGGGCTACGGTTTCGCCGCCATCATCGTTGCCTTTGTCGGCCGCCTGCACCCCGTGGGCATGATCTTTTCCGCGATTCTCATGAGCATGTTCTATATCGGTGGCGAGCTGGCGCAGTCGCGCCTGGGTCTGCCCAAATCCCTGACCGGCGTGTTCCAGGGCCTGCTGCTGTTCGCGCTGCTGGCCTGCGACACGCTGGTGAACTACCGCCTGCGCTGGCAGCGCGCGCCGCGTGCCGTGGCCGCTGTCGCCAAGGGAGGCGCGTGATGGAGTCGTATGCATTGCTTTTCGGCTCCACGCTGAGCGCCGGCACGGTGCTGGCGCTGGCCGCGCTGGGCCTGCTGATCAACGAGAAGGCCGGCGTCATCAACCTGGGCGCCGAAGGCATGATGCTGTGCGCGGCGATCGCCGGTTTCGCGGCCGTCGTGCATTCGGGCAATACCTGGGTCGGTTTCGGCGCCGGCATGCTGGCCGGTGCGCTGCTCGCCGGCCTGTTCGGCCTGCTGGTCATCTGGCTCAACACCAACCAGCAGGCCACGGGCCTGGCGCTGACGCTGTTCGGCGCGGGCTTCTCGGCGTTTGCCGGCCTCAACTATGTGCAGGCCAAGCTGCCCGAGCTGCCCAAGTACGCGATTCCCGGCCTGGCCGACATTCCGCTGCTGGGCCCGGCGCTGTTTCGCCACCACCCGCTGGTCTATATCGTGGTGCTGCTGGCGCTGGCGATGATCTGGTTTCTCTACCGCTCGCGCGCCGGCCTGGTGCTGCGCGCCGTGGGCGAGTCGCCCGAGTCGGCGCATGCGCTGGGCTACAACGTGCGCGGCATCCGCCTCGCGGCCGTGATGTTCGGCGGCGCGATGTGCGGCCTGGCCGGGGCCTTCATCTCCGTGGTCTACACCCCGCTGTGGGTCGAGGGCATGGTCGCCGGCCGCGGCTGGATCGCGCTGGCGCTGACCACGTTTGCCACCTGGCGGCCGGCGCGCGTGCTGCTGGGCGCCTATCTGTTCGGCGGCGTGACCATGCTGCAGTTCCATCTGCAGGCTTCGGGCGTGCAGCTCGCAAGCCAGTTGCTGAGCATGCTGCCCTACCTTGCCACCATCGTCGTGCTGGTGCTGATTTCGCGCAATCCGGCCTGGATTCGTGCGAACATGCCGGCCTCGCTGGGCAAGCCGTTTTACCCCGGCTCCTGAGACATCCCTTTCCATAACAAGCAATTCGAGGAACAAGAATGAACCTGCACAAACGCTCCCTTCTCAAAGCCGCCGCGCTGTCGGCCGTGGCCCTGGCCACCCTGGTGGCCTGCGGCAAGAAAGAAGAGGCCGTTGCGCCCGCCGCGGCACCTGCCGCGACGGCTGCCGCCGAACCGCTGAAGATTGGCTTCATGTATGTGAGCCCGGTCGGCGACGGCGGCTGGACCTTCCAGCACGAGAAGGCGCGCCAGGCATTGCAGGCTGAATTCGGCGACAAGATCCAGACCTCGCTGGTCGAAAGCGTGCCCGAAGGCCCGGACGCCGAGCGCGTGCTGCGCGACATGGTCGGCCAGGGCAACAAGCTGGTGTTTGCCACCAGCTTCGGCTACATGGAGCCGGTGCAGAAGGTCGCGGCCGACAGCAAGGCTGTGAAGTTCGAGCATGCCACGGGCTACAAGACCGCCGACAACGTGCGCACCTATGACGCGCGCACCTATGAAGGCGCCTACCTGGCCGGCATCATTGCCGGCGGCATGACCAAGTCCAACCAGATCGGTGTCGTTGCCTCGGTGCCGATTCCCGAAGTGCTGCGCAACATCAACAGTTATGTGCTGGGCGCGCAAAGCGTGAACCCGAACATCAAGGCGCGCGTGGTCTGGGTCAACGAGTGGTTCAGCCCACCGAAGGAATCCGAAGCCGCGACCACGCTGATCAACGGCGGCGTCGACGTGCTCTACCAGAACACCAACTCGCCCGCGGTGCTCAAGACCGCGCAGGAACGCGGCGTGCGCGCCTTCGGCAAGGATTCGGACATGAGCGCCTACGCGCCCAAGGCCCATCTGGCCTCGGCCGAGATCAACTGGCTGCCGTACTACAAGAAGATCACGCAGGACACGCTGGCCGGTACCTGGAGCACGGGCCAGGACTGGTGGGGCGTCAAGGAAGGTGCTATGGATCTGGTGAGCATTGCGGATGACGTGCCCCAGGATCTCAAGGACAAGGTCAACGCGGCCAAGGCCGGTCTCAAGGACGGCACGTTCCACATCTGGAAGGGCCCGCTCAAGGACAACGCCGGCAAGGAACTGCTGGCCGAAGGCAGCAATGGCGACCACGCCTTCCTGAGCGGCATCAACTTCTACGTGGCGGGTGTCGAAGGCACCGTGCCGGGCGCCGGCAAGTAAGACCGCCGCAGGCACGTTACTTGCTGACACATTGTTTTGTCAGGCAAGGGCGTGCCTGCAGGCCGCCTCCTGTTTTGAGACCTGCATTTTTCTAGGATGAACCATGACTGATCTGCACAAGCGTTCGATGTTCAAGCTGGCGGCGCTGACCGCCGTGGCCGCGGCGGCCCTGGCCGGTTGCGGCAAGAAGGAAGAGCCCGCACCCGCGCCCGCCGCTGCGCCCGCAGCCGCAGCCCCGGCCAAGGCCGAGCCGCTGAAGATCGCGTTTGCCTATGTCGGCCCCGTCGGCGACGGCGGCTGGTCGTTTGCCCACGACCAGGCGCGCAAGAAGCTCGAGCAGGAGTTCGGCGACAAGATCCAGACCAGCTATGTCGAAAGCGTGCCCGAAGGCCCGGACGCCGAGCGCGTGCTGCGCGATCTGGCCGGCCAGGGCAACAAGCTGATCTTCGGCACCACCTTCGGCTACATGGAGCCGCTGCAGAAGCTCGCGCCCGATTTCGCCGATGTGAAGTTCGAGCACGCCACCGGCTACAAGACCGCGGCCAACGTGCGCACCTATGACAGCCGCACCTATGAAGGCGCATACCTGGCGGGCATCATTGCCGGCGGGATGACCAAGAGCAACACGCTGGGCGTGGTCGGCTCGGTGCCGATTCCCGAAGTGCTGCGCAACATCAACAGTTTCACGCTGGGCGCGCAGTCGGTGAACCCGAACATCAAGACCAAGGTGGTCTGGGTCAACGAATGGTTCAGCCCGCCCAAGGAAACCGAAGCCGCGACTTCGCTGATCAACGGCGGCGCCGACGTGCTGTTCCAGAACACCGACTCGCCCGCCGTGCTCAAGACCGCACAGGAAAAGGGCAAGCGCGCGTTCGGCTGGGATTCGGACATGACGGCCTACGGCCCCAAGGCCCACCTGGGCTCGGCCATCATCAACTGGCAGCCTTACTACAGCAAGGCCGTCAACGAAGCGCTGGCCGGCACCTGGACCACGGGCCAGGCCTGGTGGGGCGTGAAGGAAGGCGCGATCGATCTGGTGTCGATTGCCGAAGACGTGCCCGCCGAGATCAAGGCCAAGGTCGAGTCCGTCAAGGCCGGCCTCAAGGACGGCAGCTTCTCCATCTGGAAAGGTCCGATTGCCGGCCAGGACGGCAAGCCCGTCGTTGCCGAAGGCAGCGTGGCCGATGACAAGTTCCTGTCGGGCGTGAACTTCTACGTCAAGGGCGTGGAAGGCAATGTGCCCGGCGGCGACAAGAAGTAAGTCTCAGCCCCGTGTCGGGTCGAAAGGGCTGCCACTGGCAGCCCTTTTGCGTGGCGCATACACTTGCCGCGATGGAAAAAACAATCTGCCACCCGGCGGCTGTGGCCGACCGAGGTGCATGCGCCTTGGCCCTGGCGCACACCACGACCGGGCCCGCTTTCGCCGGCCTTTCTTTCGGAGTCTGCTGATGTCGCAACTTCACCCTGATTCCGCGCTGACCGCCCTGCTGCGCGACATGCCCAAGGCCGAGCTGCATGTGCATATCGAAGGCACGCTGGAGCCCGAGCTGATCTTCGCGCTGGCCCAACGCAACCAGGTCGATCTGCCTTATGACGACGTCGAGTCCCTGCGCGCGGCCTATGCCTTCAGCGACCTGCAGAGCTTTCTCGACATCTACTACGCGGGCGCCAGCGTGCTGCTGCACGAGGAAGATTTCTACGACATGGCCCGCGCCTATCTGGCGCGCGCGGTCAGCGACCATGTCGTGCATGCCGAGATCTTCTTCGACCCGCAGACGCATACCGCGCGCGGCGTGCCCATGGCTTCGGTCATCAACGGCCTGTACCGCGCCTGCCGCGACGCCGAGCGCGACTGGGGCATCTCCTGCGCATTGATCCTGTGCTTCCTGCGCCATTTGAGCGAGGACGATGCATTCCGCACGCTGGCCCAGGCCATGCCGCTGCGCGACCGCTTCATCGGCATCGGCCTGGACAGCAGCGAGCTGGGCCATCCGCCCGAAAAGTTCGCGCGCGTGTTTGCACACTGCCGCGAACTGGACCTGCACCTCGTCGCGCATGCGGGCGAGGAGGGGCCGGCGGCCTATATCTGGAGCGCGCTCGACACCTTGCACGTGGAGCGTATCGACCATGGCGTGCAGGCGCAGCAGGACGACGCGCTGATGCAGCGGCTGGCGCGCGAGCGGATTGCACTTACCGTATGCCCGTTGTCCAACCAGAAGCTGCAGGTGTTCCCCGATCTCGCGCTGCACAACCTGCCGCAGATGCTCGACGCCGGCCTGGCGGTGACGGTGAATTCCGACGATCCGGCCTACTTCGGCGGCTATATCAACGCGAACTTCGAGCAGCTGTTTGCGGCCACCGGCATGGGCGCCAAGCAGGCCTGGCAGCTGGCACGCAACAGCCTTGAAGCGAGTTTTGTCGGCGAGGCGCGCAAGAATGCCTGGGTGGAGCAGCTCGACGCCTGCTTCGAGCGCCATGGTTTTGCCGGCGCCAGCACGGCCCGTTGAGCGCGCAGCGTTTCAGCCCAGCGCCGCCCGCAGACGCTGCGCATAGCCGGCGATCACGTCGGCGCCGGGTTGCTTGCGCGGCCAGGCAAAGCTGACCCCGTCGCCTGGATCACGCGCCACCACATGCACATGGAAGTGGGCCACGGTCTGCCCGCCGGCCGCGCCATTGGCCTGCAGCAAGGTGATGCCGGCCGGCGCAAAGGCCGCCTGCTGCGCCTTGGCGATTTGCTGCGCGGCCTGCATCACCGCGCCGGCTTCTTCATGGGTCAGCTCCAGCAGCGTGGCTGCATGGCGTTTTGTCGCCACCAGCACATGGCCGGGCGTGACCTGGCCGATGTCCATGAAAGCCAGGGTCAACGCGTCTTCATGGACCTTGGCCGCCGGCAGCTCGCCGCGCACGATGCGGCAGAAAATGCATTCGCCCGGAGGCGAATGGTCGACAAATTCAGGCATGGTTTGATTCTCCTTTTGAATTGAGCATAGGACGCGTACAGGCCGTTGTGGCCGGGCAGAAACCCTGCGCCATGGTCCATTCACCACGCAGGCTAGAATCCGGCCCGCCTGATTCCAGTGCCCGCTGGAACAGATGCTTTTGCTTGCTGGGGTGCTCCTGCATGAATGCATCTGGGGGGCTTCGCCCCCCAGCGCGCCTACACGCAGTGAGAAGCGTGGGGGTTATTTTTTCCGGGCCATGTAGAGGACCACCATGTACAAAAACCTCGCAGCTGCATTTGCGGCCGCCTGTTTTTTCGCCCCCGTTTTTTCCCAGCCCGCGGCGGCCGCCGCCGCGGCTGCGGCCGACAAGCCGCTGGCCGCGGCCTTTGTCTATGTCACGCCGGTGTTCGACGCCGGCTGGACGCACCAGCATGACGCCGGCCGCAAGGCCGCCCAAGCCGCATTGGGCAAGCAGCTCAAGACCACCATCGTTGCCGATGTCGCCGAAGGGCCGGACGCCGAGCGCGTGCTGCGCGATCTCGCACGCAGCGGCAACCAGCTGATCTTCACCACCAGCTTTGGCTACATGGAGCCGGCGCTGCGCGTGGCGCGCGACTTCCCCGACGTCAAGTTCGAATCGATCACCGGCTACAAGCGCGCCGACAATGTGGCCACGGCCAATGCGCGCTATTACGAAGGCCGTTATCTGTCGGGCATTGCCGCGGCGCGCATGAGCCAGAGCGGCGTGGCCGGCTATGTCGCGGGCTTTCCGATTCCCGAAGTGCTGCAGGGCATCAATGCCTTCACCCTGGGCATGCGCTCGGTCAACCCGAAAGCCGAAGTCAAGGTGGTGTGGCTCGACACCTGGTTCGATCCCGCCAAGGAGCGCGATGCCGCGATGACCCTGATGAACCAGGGCGCCGATGTGCTGTCGTTTCACTCGGCCACCAATGCGGTGATGGTCGCCGCGCAGGAGCGCGGCAAGTATGCGATTGCCTACCACTCCGACATGCGCGCGGTCGCGCCCGATGCGCAGATCCTGGCCGTGACCCACCAGTGGGGCGAGTACTACACACAGCGCGCACGCGCAGTGCAGGGCGGCACCTGGAAAAGCGGCGATGTCTGGGGCGGTGTGCGCGAAGGCATGATCCGTCTCGAGGCCTTTGGCCGCAAGGTGCCTGCGGCCGTGCAAAAGGAAGTGCTGGCGCAGCAGCAGGCCATGGCCCAGGGTCGGATCCCGCCGTTTTCCGCGGTCCAGGGCGATGTGCGCGACAACACCGGCAAGGTGGTGATTGCCAAGGGCACGCAGCTCAGCGATGCGCAGATCCTCCACATGAATTGGCTCGTCGAGGGTGTGAGCGGCCGTATCAGCCATTGATACAAGACGACTCCGTTAAGCTTGGAAACCATGCAGATCTACCGCAGTGCGCTGTTGCGCTTCACACCCGAGGGCCAGCCTCTTTATGACGAAGACGGCCTGCTGGCCGTGGCGCGCACGCCCGATGGCCGCGCGCGCGTGCACGCCGCGGGCAGCTGGGCCCAACTGTCGCCCGGCTTTGCGGGCCTGCCGGTGCAGCATTTTCCCGGGCGGCTGATCGCGCCGGGTTTTGTCGATCTGCATATCCATTACCCGCAGACCGATGTCATCGGCGCGCCCGCCGACGGCTTGCTGCCCTGGCTGGAAAACTATACGTTTCCGCATGAGCAGCGTTTTTCCGACGCACCCTATGGGGCCGAGGTCGCCGATTTTTTCCTGGCCGAACTGCTGCGCAATGGCGTGACCACGGCGCTGGCGTTTGCCACCAGCCACCCGGCCTCGGTCGATGCGCTGATGGGCGCGGCGCAGAAAGCGCAGATGCGCCTGGTCACGGGCAAGGTGCTGCAGGACCGGCATTCGCCCGACGGCGTGCGCGACGCCACCGAGCAAAGCCTGCTCGACACCGAGGCCTTGATTCAGCGCTGGCATGGCGTCGACCGGCTGGGCTATGCGATCACGCCGCGCTTTGCGCCCACGAGCTCCGTGGCCCAACTGCGCGGCGCGGGCGAGCTGGCCGCGCGCTATCCCGACGTCTGGGTGCAGTCGCATGTGGCCGAGAACCTCGACGAGGTGCGCTGGGTGCGCGAGCTGTTTCCCGCTGCGCGCAGCTATCTCTCGGTCTATGACGATTTCGGCCTGCTGCGCAAGCGCGCGGTCTACGCCCACTGCATCCATCTCGATGCCCAAGACCGCGCGCTGATGCGCGACAGCGGCACGGCCGCGGCCGTGAGCCCGACCAGCAACCTGTTCCTGGGCAGCGGCTTCTTTGACTACGTCAGTGCGCAGGAAGCCGGCTTTGCCTATGGCCTGGCCAGCGATGTCGGCGCGGGCACGAGCTTCTCGCCGTTCCAGACCATGCTCGCGGCCTACGCCGTGGGGCGCGAAGGCCAGACCAAGCGCGGCATCAGCCTGCAACCCGCCGACCTGTGGTGGCAGCACACCGGCGGCGCCGCCGCGGCCATGGGCCTGGCCGGCGTGGTCGGCAATCTGCTGCCCGGCTGCGAGGCCGATTTCGTGCTGCTCAACCCCCAGGCCACGCCGCTGCTCGCGCGCAAGACCGGCGCGGCGCGCAATCTGGACGAATTGCTGTTTGCCATGATCGTGCTGGGCGATGACCGCTTGGTGGAGCAAACCATCATTTCTCAAGCAAAATAGCCCGTTGCGCCTGGTTTTCAGGCGCCTGTAGCAGTATTCGCAGGAATTCCCATGAGCATCAAGAGCGACAAATGGATCCGTCGCATGGCGGAAAGCACCGGCATGATCGAGCCCTTCGAGCCCGGTCAGATTCGTGAGGCCGATGGCCGCAAGATCATCAGCTACGGCACCAGCAGCTATGGCTATGACATCCGCTGCGCGCCCGAATTCAAGGTGTTCACCAACATCCACAGCACCGTCGTCGACCCGAAGAACTTCGACGAGAAGAGCTTTGTCGATTTCGAAGGCGACAGCTGCATCATTCCGCCCAACAGCTTTGCACTGGCGCGCACCGTGGAATATTTCCGCATTCCGCGCAACGTGCTGACGATCTGCCTGGGCAAGAGCACCTACGCGCGCTGCGGCATCATCGTCAACGTGACCCCGTTCGAGCCCGAATGGGAAGGCTATGTGACGCTGGAGTTCTCCAACACCACGCCGCTGCCGGCCCGCATTTATGCGGGCGAGGGCTGCGCGCAGGTGCTGTTCTTCGAGAGCGATGAAGTCTGCGAGGTCAGCTACAAGGACCGCGGCGGCAAATACCAGGGCCAGAGCGGCGTGACGCTGCCCAGGGCCTGAGCCCCTGCGTCTGGCGTCACCACAGTTTCATGTGCTGACGCTTTAATACCTCTTGTGTCGAAAAATTCCGACAGCGGGGGGCGGGATTTCCCCTCTCCGGCGGCGGCGCGCCACTCCTACCATTGCACTGTCAAGGCGGCAGTGCATCTGGCTGCGCCACCGGATCAGGAGGTTTTATGCTTGCGATGTTGAAGTTTGCCTTGGGGGGAGCGCAGGCGCCCGTGCTGGACGCCGGGGCGCCCGCGCCAGCGCGTGAAACCGTCAATGCCTGGCGCGCCGCGCCTGCCCACAGTGCCTATTGGCCCCAGCATGAACTGGACTCGTTCATCCTGCAGATGGCCGGCCATGGGCAATGCGTGCATGCCGCGATGATGCTGGGCGACATCGACTATGCGCGTGAGCGGCTGGCTGCCGCGGCCGCCATCGATTGCCCCAAGCTGCGCGCGTTGAGCGTGCGGCTGCGCGCCTATTTCGACCACCCTCCCTGCGCCTGCAGCGTTGCCACGCATTGAGGCGTGCGCGTAGCCGATTCAGGGCTGCGCCCGGGCCTGGTTACGCCCGGCGGTCTTGGCCGCGTACAGTGCCTCGTCGCTGCGGCGCAGCATGGCACCGGCATCTTCGTCTTCCGGCCGCAATGCCGACAGTCCGGCGCTGATGGTGATGCTTGCCGGCTGTTCCTGATCCTGGGTCTGCACCAGGTCCACCAGATCGTTCGCCATGCTCAGCGCGTCCGCCAGCGGCGTATCTGGCAGTAGCACAATGAATTCCTCGCCTCCCAGCCGCGCCAACGCGTCGGATCGGCGCAGCCGTGTGCTGAGTTGCAGCGCGAGTCTGCGCAGCACGTTGTCGCCGATGTCATGACCATAGGTGTCGTTGACGCGCTTGAAGTGGTCTACATCGATGCTGATCACGCTCAGCGGGCGGCCGCTGCGCTGGGCCAGGGCCAGCGCCGTCGCCAGATGCGCATCGAAGCCGCGGCGGTTGAGCAGGCCGGTGAGCGGATCGCTGCTGGCCAGGCGTTCCAGCTCCTGGTTGGCATACTGCAGCTCCAGCGTGCGCTGGCGCACAACTTCCTCCATCTCCTCGTTGACGGTCAGCAGACGGCGCGTCATATGGTCCAGCGTGCTCGACAGGCGCTGGACTTCGCGCGTGCTGTGCGTTTGCGGCACGACGGCGCCAGGCGTGCCGGCCTCGATATGCAGCGCCGCGCGTGACAGGCTGTTGAGATCTTCGCTGAGCCGGCGCGCGGCCAGTGAGGCAGTCAGGGCCGCGAGCAGCGCCGCCAGCAGGCCTCCGGCCAAGGCCTTGACCACGGCGTTGTCGGCGCCGACAAAGGCCGTTGCCGTGGGCTGGCGCACGACCATGTACCAGCCCAGGTCGCTGGCGAGATTGCGTGCCGGCAGCCGCGTCACGGCAGTGAGGAACTTTGGCTTGGCATCGTTCCAATACGCAAGTCCGGCCTGTCCCGGCACGGTCAGGCTGTCGCGCGCGATGGTTGGCGGCGGCGTGGTCTGCGGCAGCTTCTGGCCCAGCGCGGCAAAGGGCGCGATCCGGCCGTCTGGCGCATAGATCAGCTCGCCGCGGCGATCGAACAGGAACAGCTCGATCTGCGCATGGTCCGCATAGGTCGGACGCAGGCCTTCGAGCGTGTCGCGCGCCCAGTCCCAGCTCAGGAGCATGGCCAGCACGCCCACGGTCTCACCATTGCGCTGTATGGGCGCGGAAAAATCCAGGAAGCGCTGGGCCTCGCCGGTGGGGCTGGGCGCAATGCGGCTGGCCAGGTCTGGAAGCGGGTGTACATCGCCCACATGCAGGTCCTTGATGCCGGCCTCGAACCAGGGCGCGGTGCGCACATCCTGGCCGCGCAACATTTGATTGGAGTCGGTGCGCACCCTGCCATGGGCGTCGACCACGCCGATCCAGCGGCTGTAGGGCCGGCTGGTGTGCATGCGCTGCAGCAGCGGCAGCACATCGGGCGCGTCCAGGCCTTTTTCCCAAAGATCCTGCGAAGAGGCCAGCACCTGCACCAGCCGGCTGCGCTCGAACAGATCCTCGGCCAGAACCTTGGCCGCGTTGTGCGCCACCATGTGCAGCGAGGCCGCGGCCTCCTGCTGTATGCGCAGCTTGAGCAGCTCGCCAAAGGCCAGCGACAGCAGTATGGCCACCACCGACACCAGACTGCCAAAGACCACGGCAATCTGCGTGCGCAGGCTCCAGGGGCGGCGCCGGGGCGGGGCAGGGGCGGGGGCCGGGGGGCGCGGTGTCATGAGCAAAGCCAGGTCACCGGCGCCCGCCAGGCACGGCTAGGCCCGCGTCGATGCAAAGACGTCCGGGGCAGCTCTGCAGGGCAGGCAGTTGAGAAGTCCATGGGCCGAATGTACACAGGTCGCCTCAAGCGCGCATGTAGGAGCTTCTGCCAGCCTGCGCGTTTTCGGCGCAGATCGCCGCGCAGTGGCTGCGTGCGACGTAATATGCCGTGCATGCGCCGGGCTTTCCGGCGCCAAGGAGTTCTTATGCGCTGGGACGGCAACCGGGAATCGGAAAATATCGAGGACAGACGTGGCAGCGGCGGCGGCTCGCCGATTTTCGGTGGCCGCACCATAGGCATAGGCACCATCGTCGTGGCGCTGGTGGGCGGCTGGGTGCTGGGCATCAATCCGCTGACGCTGCTGGGCATGCTCAGCGGCGGCGGCAGCCCGGTGGCGGTGCAGCAGCCGGCGGTGGTCGGCAAGCCCGCCGCCGACGACACCATGGCGCGCTTCGTGTCGACGGTACTGGCCGACACCGAGGACGTCTGGACCGATGTGTTCCGCCAGAACGGCGGCAGCTACCAGCAGCCGCGCCTGGTGCTGTTCCGCGGCGCCACGCCGACTGCCTGCGGCACCGGTCAATCGGCGATGGGACCGTTCTATTGCCCTGCTGATCAAAAGGTCTATATCGACCTGGCTTTCTACGAGACCTTGAAGACCCGGCTGGGCGCGCCCGGCGACTTTGCCCAGGCCTATGTGATTGCGCATGAAGTCGGCCACCATGTGCAGCATCTGCTGGGCATCAACGAGAAGGTCGACAGCATGCGCGGGCGCGTCAGCCAGGCCGAATACAACCAGCTGTCGGTGCGCCTGGAGCTGCAGGCCGACTGCCTGGCGGGCGTCTGGGCCCACCATGCACAGAATGCGCGCCAGATCCTGGAGCAGGGCGATGTCGAGGAAGCGATGAACGCCGCGGCGAAGATCGGCGACGACGCGCTGCAGCGCGCCTCGGGCGGCGCGGTGGTGCCCGACAGCTTCACGCATGGCACCAGTGCCCAGCGTCAGCGCTGGTTCCAGAGCGGGCTGCAGCGTGGCGAACTCAAGGCTTGCGACACTTTCAGCGCGCGCCAGTTGTGAGGCTTGAAAGCGGTGGAAAAAGGGCATTTGTCGCGCGGAACCATCGCATGAACCCCTTGAATCAGGTGGGCAAATAGGGCTGTTCCCCGCTCGGTGCGACAATAGCAGGCTAAATGACAAGTTCTTTTTCCAATCTCTCCCTGTCGGAACCCCTGGCCCGTGCTGTTGCCGAGATGGGCTATGAGTCGATGACGCCCATCCAGGCGCAGGCCATTCCCGTTGTCTTGACCGGCAAGGACGTGATGGGCGCGGCCCAAACCGGCACCGGCAAGACGGCGGCGTTCTCGCTGCCGCTGCTGCAACGCCTGCTCAAACACGAAAACAGTTCGACCTCGCCCGCGCGCCATCCGGTGCGGGCGCTGGTGCTGTTGCCGACGCGTGAGCTCGCCGATCAGGTCGCCCAGCAGATTGCGCTCTACGCCAAGCACACCAAGCTGCGCAGCACCGTGGTGTTCGGCGGCATGGACATGAAGCCGCAGACGCTCGAGCTCAAGAAGGGCGTCGAAGTGCTGGTGGCCACGCCCGGCCGTCTGCTCGACCATATCGAAGCCAAGAACGCGATCCTGAACCAGGTCGAGTATGTGGTGCTGGACGAAGCCGACCGCATGCTCGATATCGGCTTCCTGCCGGACCTGCAGCGCATCCTGTCCTACCTGCCCAAGACCCGCACCACCTTGCTGTTCAGCGCGACGTTCTCGCCGGAGATCAAGCGCCTTGCAGGCAGCTATCTGCAGGACCCGATCACCATTGAAGTCGCTCGGCCCAATGAGACCGCGTCGACCGTCGAGCAGCGCTTTTTCAGCGCCAACGACGAAGACGAGAAGCGCCTGGCCATCCACAAGATCCTGAAGGAACGCGGCATTCGCCAGGCGTTCATCTTCTCCAACAGCAAGCTGGGCTGCGCGCGCCTGACGCGCACGCTGGAACGCGACGGCCTGCGTGCCACCGCGCTGCACGGCGACAAGAGCCAGGACGAACGTCTCAAGGCGCTCGAGGCCTTCAAGGCCGGCAATGTCGACCTGCTGGTCTGCACCGATGTGGCCGCGCGTGGCCTGGATATCAAGGACGTGCCCGCGGTCTTCAATTACGACGTGCCGTTCAACGCCGAAGACTATGTGCACCGTATCGGCCGCACCGGCCGCGCCGGCGCCTCCGGCCTGGCGGTGACGCTGGTGTCGCCGCGCGATTCCCGCCAGGTCGGCGAGATTGAAAAGCTGATCAAGAAGAAGATCGACGTCGAGGCCTTGCAGCTTGAGCCGGCGCGGCCGCAAGGGCGCATGAACGACGGCCGCCGCGCCTGGCGCGGTGAAGGCGAAGACGCGGCACGTGGCGTCGTGGGCCGCCCGGCCCCGGCCGCGCGTTCGACGCGCCCGGCGTCGCGCCCCTCGGCCGATCCGTTCTTCGATCGCCCGTATGAAGCCAAGGCCACGGCCGCCGCCAGCTGGGACGACACCCGCCAGCCCGCAGCGCGCGCGCCTTCGATCAAGCCCAAGCGCAAGGTCGCGGCTTTGTTCCGCGCCCCGGAACTGGCCGAGTCCTAAACGACGGCCAGATGCAAAAAAAGCGCCGTGAGGCGCTTTTTTTTCGTTTCGCTTTCGGGCGTGTCGCTCGATACTGGCGGTTTCCAGCGCGGGGCAGCGAGGAAGGGCCGCCCCGCACCGAGGCTGCCGTCCCCCTCCACCGAAGGTTGAGAGGGGGAAGCGGCGTCAGCCGCTCAGGGGGTGGGGGATTTATCCATCCACTTTGACATTGGCTTCTTTGATCACGGTGGCCCACTTGGTCACTTCGGCTTTCTGGAAGGCGGCGACCTGGGAGGTCGACAGCGTCGATGGCTCCATGCCCATGGTCTTCAGGCGTGCCTGCATGTCGGGCGTGGCCAGGATCTTGGCGATCTCCTGGTGCAGGCGCTGGACGATGGCATCGGGCGTGTTGGTCGGCGCAAAGACCGCCTGCCACGAGGTGACCTCGAAGTCGCCCAGGCCCTTGAGGCCGGACTCGGCGATCGTGGGCACATCCTTGAGCGATTCCAGGCGCTGCTTGGACGTCACGGCCAGCGCGCGCAGCTTGCCGCTCTGGATATGGGGCGCTGCGACCACGGTGGTGTCGAACATCATGTCGACCTGGCCGCCCATCACGTCCTGGATGGCCGGGCCCGACCCCTTGTAGGGCACATGGGTGAACTTGACGCCCGACTTCCAGGCCAGCATTTCCAGCGCCAGATGCTGGGAGGTGCCCGCGCCGGCCGATGCCGAGGACAGGCCGCCAGCCTTGGACTGCGACGCTTCGAGCACATCCTTGAGGGTCTTGTACGGGCTGTTGGCCGGCACGACCAGCACCAGCGGATTGGTGCCGATCAGCGTGATCGGAGTGAACGACTTGATCGGGTCATAGCCCAGCTTGGGGTACAGGCTCACATTGATCGCATGCGAGCTGATCGTGCCGCCCAGGATGGTGAAGCCATCGGGCTGGGCGCGTGCCGCCAGCTCCGAGCCCACGCTGCCACCCGCGCCGGCCTTGTTGTCGATGACCACCGTATTGCCCAGCGCCGGGCCCAGTTGCTGGGCAATCAGGCGGCCCAGCTGATCGGTGGTGCCGCCGGCGGCAAAGGGCACCATGTAGGTGATGACCTTGCCCTTGGGCCAGGTGCTTTGCGCCATGGCGGCGCCGGGCAGGCAGGCCAGCGCCAGGGGGGCGGCCGCGGCCTTGAGTAGTTGTCGACGTTGCATTTGATTTGTCTCCTGGTTGATGGGGTGCCGTCTGTAGGCTCAGACGTGCGGGTTGCAGAAATCTTGGTTTTTGCCGCGAACTCAGGTCACTGGCGCCGGGTTGAAAAGAACGAGGGCGTTGTGCAGCTTCCAATGCTCGGCCCAGGTCTTCTTGCGGCCGCTGGCGATCTCTATCATCAGATGGAACATCTCCCAGCCGGTCTCCTCGATGGTGGCTTCGCCGTCGGCAATGCGCCCGGCATTCACGTCCATCAGGTCGTGCCAGCGGCGCGCGAGATCGCTGCGCGTGGCGACCTTGATCACCGGGCAGGCGGCCAGGCCGTAAGGCGTGCCGCGCCCGGTGGTGAAGATGTGCAGGTTCATGCCGGCCGCGAGCTGCAAGGTGCCGCAGATGAAATCGGAGGCCGGCGTGGCCGCGTAGATCAGGCCCTTTTGCTGCAGCTTCTCGCCTGGCGCGAGCACACCGGTGATGGCGCCCGAGCCCGACTTGACGATGGAGCCCATGGCTTTCTCGACGATGTTGGACAGGCCGCCCTTCTTGTTGCCCGGCGTGGTGTTGGCGCTGCGGTCGGCGCGGCCGCGCGCGAGATAGGCGTCGTACCAGGCCATCTGGTCTATCATGGCCTGGGCCACTTCGGGCGTGCTGGCGCGCGAGGTCAGCTGGTCGATGCCGTCGCGCACTTCGGTCACTTCCGAGAACATCACGCTGCCGCCGGCGCGCACCAGCAAGTCGGTGGCAAAGCCCACGGCCGGGTTGGCCGTGACGCCGCTGAAGGCATCGCTGCCGCCGCACTGCACGCCGACCACCAGCTCGCTGACCGGCACGGTCTCGCGCCGGCGCTGGTTCAGGCGCTGCAGATGCACATCGGCCTGGCGCACGATGGAGTCGATCATGCTCATGAAGCCGACATGCTCCTCGGCCTGCAGGCAGACCACATCCAGTGCGGCGTCGGCGGCGGGCAGGGCAGGGGCGCCGGGCAGGCGTGTCATGGGCAGCAAGGGCGCTTCGGCTGGCAGCAGGCGCTCGGGCTGGAGCTTTTCGCAGCCCAGGCTCACCACCATGACTTCGCCGCCGAAGTTCGGGTTGCGGCTGATGTTGCGCAGCGTGCGGATGGGAATGATGGCGTCGGGCGCGTCGATGGCCACGCCGCAGCCATAGCTGTGTTCGAGGCCGACGACGTCATCGACATGCGGATAGCGCGGCAGCAGCTCGCTCTTGATGCGCTGCACCGCGGTATCGACCACGCCGGCCACGCACTGCACCGTGGTCGTGATCGCCAGGATGTTGCGCGTGCCCACGGAGCCATCGGCATTGCGGTAGCCCTCGAAGGTATAGCCCTCCAGCGGCGCCATCGCCGGCGGCCTCACGCTGGCCATGGGCAGACCTTCGAGCTCGGGAGCGTCGGGCATGCGCAGCACGCGCTCGTTGATCCAGCTGCCGCGCGGCAAGGCCTTGAGCGCGTAGCCGATCACCACGTTGTAGCGCCGCACCACAGCGCCCTCGGCCAGGTCTTCCAGCGCCACCTTGTGGCCTTGCGGGATGTTGTCGACCAGGCGCAATCCATCGGCAAACACCGTGCCCGCGGGCAGGCCGCCATCGTTGGCCACGATCGCCACGTTGTCGGCGGCGTGCATGCGGATAAAAAGGGGACTGCTCATCGTTTGCTTTCCATTCTGGTGTTCCGTACGACACGCTGGCGGGGCACAGACCTTGGCAGGTTTGCGCCCCGTTGATAACCCTTAGAAAACGGGCATCAGTGATATGTTGTCGTACAACTAAAAGCCATTATCATCAGACCTATGAGCACCCTGACTTCGGAATTACCCCAATCCGCCGCATTTTTGTCCGCGGCGGACGGGTCGGCGCTGCGCAGCAAGTCCAGCCGCGGCAGCCGCAGCCTGGCCAATCTGCTGTCGGAGGAGTTCGGGCAGAAGATCCGCCAAGGCCTGCTGCATGAGGGCGACAAGCTGCCCACCGAGTCGGAGCTGGTGCGCAGCTATGACGTGAGCCGCACCGTGGTGCGCGAGGCGCTGTCCAAGCTGCAGGCCTCGGGCATGGTGGAAACGCGCCACGGCATAGGCACCTTCGTGCTGCCGACGCGCGAAGGCCAGGGCATGCGGCTCAGCGCGCATGAACTCAGCGAGTCGGTGGACGTGCTGGCCGTGCTGGAATTGCGCATCAGCCTCGAGACCGAGGCCGCTGGGCTGGCCGCACAGCGGCGCGAGGCCACCCACCTGCGCATCATGCGCGAAGCCTTGCAGGCGTTCGAGCACCACTTCGCGCTGGGCCAAGAGACCGTGAGCCATGATCTCGCCTTCCATCTGAGCATTGCGCAGGCCACGGGCAACCGCTATTTCCAGGAAATCCTGCAGCATTTCGGCACCATGCTGATTCCACGCAACCGCATTGCGTCCATCCATGCCCCGGCACGCGACCCCGACTACCTGCGCCGCGTGAACCGCGAGCATGAGGAAATCTACGCCGCCATCGAACGCCAGGACGCGGACTCCGCGCGCGCCGCCATGCGCATCCACTTGACCAATTCACGCGAGCGCCTGCGCCTGGCTCAGCGCCTGAGCCAGGTCACGGAGCCCGGCGCTTCGGCATAAATGCCGCAGGTGCGATGACGCACTTGCAGCTCCTGGCGTTTACCCCTAGAAATTCGTGCATCCATTGGCATCATTCCAGTTGTATGATGACTGACCACTAAAAAGGAGACAACTGCCATGCTTTCCCGTCACCGCTTCCTGTGCTCCGCTCTTGCCCTGGCCGCCACCGGCGTGCTGTCCGTGCCGGCTTTCGCCGCCGACAACTGGCCCAGCAAATCCATCCGCCTGGTCGTGCCTTACCCACCGGGTGGCAGCTCCGACATCATTGCCCGCTCCATCGGTCAAGTGATCTCGCAGGAACTCAAGCAGACCGTGATCATTGAAAACAAGCCCGGTGCCAACGGCAATCTGGGCGCAGAGTTCGTGTCCCGTGCCGCGCCGGATGGCTACACCTGGCTGCTCGCCGACCTCGGCGCGCTGGCGATTTCGCCTTCGGTCTATACCAAGCTGAGCTTCGACCCTTCCAAGGACCTGCGCGGCGCCGCCATGCTGGCCTACTCGCCGCACATGCTGGTGGTGCATCCCGGCGTGAAGGCCAACAACCTCAAGGAGCTGGTGGAGCTGTCGAAGCAGCAGGATCTGAATTTCGCCGTGACCGCGACCGGCAGCGCGCCGCATCTGGCCGGCGTGGAACTGGCCCGCCTGACGGGCGCGAAGTGGGTCTATGTGCCCTACAAGGGTGGCGTGCAGTCGGTGCAGGACACCGTCGCCGGCCAGACCCAGGTGCTGATGAACGGCATGCTGGCCACCTACCCGCATGTGCAAAGCGGCAAGCTCAAGCTGCTGGGCATTTCCAAGGAAACCCGCATGCCGCTGATTGCCGATGTGCCGACGCTGGCCGAGCAGGGCGCCAAGGGCTTTGCCTCGGGTACCTGGCAAGGCGTGGTGCTGCCGGCCAAGACGCCGGAAGCCATTGTTCAGCGTGTCAACAAGGCGCTGGTCTCCGCCATCCGCTCGCCTGACGTGCGTGCGCGCCTGACGGTGCAGGGTGCCGAGCTGGTCACCATGACGCCTGCCGAAACCGACAAGTTCTTCAACGCCGAGCGTGCACGCTGGCGCACCGTGGTGCAGACCTCGAATCTGCAACTGGACTGACGTCCAAAACTTTCTTTTTCATTCTGTTTCCCTTAAGGATTTGCCATGAGCCCCCAAGAAGTCAAAAGCGTGATGAGTTCCGGTCTGTTGTCGTTCCCCGTGACCGACTTCGACAGCCAGGGTAACTTCAACCCCAAAGGCTATGCCGAGCGCCTCGAGTGGCTGGCACCGTTTGGCGCCACCGCGCTGTTTGCCGCTGGCGGCACGGGCGAATTCTTCTCGCTGACGGCTGACGAGTATCCCGCGATCATCAAGACCGCCGTCGATACCTGCAAGGGCAAAGTGCCAATCATCGCCGGCGCCGGCGGTCCCACGCGTTTCGCCATCCAGTGCGCCCAGGAAGCCGAGAAGGCCGGCGCGCATGGCGTCCTGCTGCTGCCCCACTACCTGACCGAAGCCAGCCAGGAAGGCCTGGCGGCCCACGTCGAGGCGGTCTGCAAGAGCGTGAAGTTCGGCGTGATCATCTACAACCGTGGCATCAGCCGCTTCACGCCCGAAACCGTGGCCAAGCTCTGCGAGCGCAACCCCAACCTGGTCGGCTTCAAGGACGGCGTGGGCGATATCGAAGCCATGTCCGCCATGTACCTGACCATGGGTGACCGCCTGGCCTATCTGGGTGGCCTGCCCACGGCTGAAGTCTATGCGGCGGCCTACAAGGCGCTGGGCACCCCGGTGTACTCGTCGGCGGTGTTCAACTTCATCCCCAAGACGGCCATCCGTTTCTACGAAGCGGTGAAGAACGACGACCACGCCACGCAGCACGAGCTGCTCAAGACCTTCTTCATGCCTTACCTCGAGCTGCGCAACCGCAGCGCCGGTTACGCCGTGTCGATCGTCAAGGCCGGTGCCAAGATCGTCGGTCACGATGCCGGCCCGGTGCGCGCACCGCTGGCTGACCTCAAGCCCGACGAAATCGAAGCCCTGGCCGCGCTGATCAAGAAGGTCGAGCAGTAATCTGCGCGCGATGGGGCTGACTCAGCCCCTGAGGCCGGCGCGCCGGCAGGAATTTCCTGCGGGCGCCCGGCTTTTTTTCCATCGAACCACCAAGGATTTCCCGGCATGGCGCCTTCCCGATCCCGCGTTCTCCAGTACGGCAAGATGCCGCTGCCCCAGCTCGATGCCGAACTCGCGCAGGCCTACGATGTGACGCTCCTGAGCGAGCAGGCCGATCCCGATCGCTTCCTCGCCGAGCAGGGCGCGCAGTTCCGGTATCTGGTGACCACGGCCGCGATGGGCCTGCCGGCGCGCGTCGTCGACGCGCTGCCCGAATTGAAATTTGTCAGCAGCTTTGGCGTCGGCTTTGACGCGCTGGACAAGCAGGCGCTGCTGCGCCGCGGCGCGCGCGTCGGCTATACGCCGGGCGTGCTCGATGACTGCGTGGCCGACATGGCCTGGGCACTGCTGCTCGACAGCGCGCGCGGCCTGAGCGCCGCCGACCGCTTCGTGCGCCGCGGCGACTGGAGCCGCCAGCGCTTTGGCATCACCACGCGGGTCTCGGGCAAGCGCCTGGGCATCTTCGGCATGGGCCGCATCGGCAGCACCGTCGCGCGCCGCGCCACGGGCTTCGACATGGAAGTGGCCTATCACAACCGGCGTGCCGTCGACGGCTCCCCCCATCTGTACCTCCCGTCGCTGCTGGAGCTGGCGCGCTGGTCCGATTTCCTCGTCATCACGGCCGCGGGCGGTGACAACACGCGCCATCTGGTGAATGACGAAGTGCTCGATGCGCTGGGCGCGAAGGGCTTTCTGATCAATGTGGCGCGCGGCACCGTGGTCGATGAAGCGGCGCTGGTCGGGGCGCTGCGCAGCGGCCGCATCGCCGGTGCCGGCCTCGATGTGTTCGAGGACGAACCCCGGCCGCATGCCGAGCTGCTGACGCTGGAAAACGCCGTGCTGGCGCCGCATGTCGCCAGCGGCACGCATGAGACCCGCCGCGCCATGGCCGACCTGGTGCTGCAGAACCTGCAGCAGTTCATCGCCACCGGCGAGCCCGTCGCCGAAGTGCCCTGGTCCGCCGCGCGCTGATTCGTACCACAGGAGATTTGCCATGCAACGTCGCAAGCTGTTGAAGACTTTCAGTGCCACCGCCCTGGGCGCCTGGGGCGCCGCCGCCGGGGCCCAGTCCTTTGGCTTTTCGCCCCATCAGCGCTACCCCGATCCCGCGGTGTTCATTCTCGATCCCAGCTTTGCCAAGTACCGCATCTACAGCAGCACCGTCGAGCAGCTGGGCACGGGCATGCGCTGGGCCGAGGGCCCGGCCTATTTCCCGGAAACCGGCACGCTGATCCTGAGCGACATCCCGAACAACCGGCTGATGAAGTACGAGGAAAAGACCGGCAGGTTCTCGGTGCACAAGGAGAACGCCAACTACGCCAACGGCAATGCGCGCGACCGCCAGGGCCGCTTGGTGACCTGCGAGCATTCGGTCACGCGCCGCGTGGTGCGCACCGAACGCGATGGCAGCACCACGGTGCTGGCCGACCGCTACCAGGGCAAGCGCCTGAACGCGCCCAACGACGTGGTGGTGAAGTCGGATGACAGCATCTGGTTCACCGATCCGCTGTTCGGCATCAACGGCGAATGGGAAGGTTCGCGCGCTGCGCCCGAGCAGTCCGGCACCTATGTCTACCGCATCGGCAAGGACGGCCAGGTCAGCGCCGTGGTCACCGACCTGGTCAACCCCAACGGCCTGGCGTTCTCGCCCGACGAGAAGAAGCTGTATGTGGTCGAGTGGAAAGGCAATCCCAACCGCGGCGTCTGGAGTTTCGACGTTTCCGCCGATGGTACCAGCCTGTCGAACAAGACCCGGCTGATCGATGCCGACGGCCCGGGCGCGTTTGACGGCCTGCGCGTCGATCGCGACGGCAACCTGTGGTGCGGCTGGGGCTTCAGCGGCGCCTTCAGCCCCGAGACCAGCGACATCGGCGGCGGCATGCGCGCCCACCTGCCGCTGGCCCAGTCCGCGGAGATGGACGGGGTCAAGGTCTTCAATCCGCAGGGCAAGCCGATTGGTTTCATCCGCCTGCCCGAGCGCTGCGCCAACCTCGAGTTCGGCGGCCCCAAACGCAACCGCCTGTACATGGCCAGCAGCCATTCCCTTTACGCCTTGTATGTCGAAGCCCATGGCGCGGCATGAACCGATTTTTTTCAGGAACCGAGCAAATGACCCAATTCGATAATCTCATCAATGGCCAGTGGACGGCCGGCAAGAGCTACAGCCCGAACACCAACCCCAGCGACCTGGCCGATGTGGTCGGCGACTATGCCCAGGGCGATGCATCCGATGTGAATGCCGCCGTGGCCGCGGCCGCTGCCGCGTTTCCCGCCTGGAGCACCTCGGGCATCCAGGCGCGCCACGATGCGCTGGACAAGATCGGCAGCGAAATCCTGGCGCGCAAGGAAGAGCTGGGCGACCTGCTGGCGCGTGAGGAAGGCAAGACCCGCCCCGAAGCCATTGGCGAAGTCGGCCGCGCCGGCCAGATCTTCAAGTTCTTTGCCGGCGAATGCCTGCGCCTGGCCGGCGAGACCCTGCCTTCGGTGCGCCCCGGCATCGGCGTGGAAATCACGCGCGAGCCCATCGGTGTGGTCGGCCTGATCACGCCCTGGAACTTCCCCATCGCGATTCCCGCCTGGAAGATCGCGCCCGCGCTGGCCTTTGGCAACTGCGTCGTGCTCAAGCCCGCCGACCTGGTGCCGGGCAGCGCCTGGGCGCTGGCCGACATCATCCACCGCAGCGGCATTCCGGCCGGCGTGTTCAACCTGGTGATGGGCCGCGGCCGCGTCATTGGCGAAGCGCTGGTGCAGCATGAAGATGTGGCCGCCATCAGCTTCACGGGCTCGGTCGGCGTGGGCAAGGGCATTGCCGCGGCCTGCGTGGCCAGCGGCAAGAAAGTGCAGCTCGAGATGGGCGGCAAGAATCCGCAGGTCGTGCTCGACGACGCCGATCTGACCCAGGCCGTCGAGCTGTCGGCGCAAAGCAGCTTCTACTCGACGGGCCAGCGCTGCACCGCATCGAGCCGCCTGATCGTGACCGACAAGATCTACCCGGCATTCATTGAAGCGCTGCAGGCGCGCATGGCCAAGATCAAGGTTGGCGACGCGCGCGCCGCGGGCACCGACATCGGCCCCGTGGTCAGCCAGGCCCAGCTCGAGCAGGATCTGAGCTACGTTGAAATCGCCAAGGCCGAAGGCGCGGTGCTGGCCGCGGGCGGCGCGCGCATCGCCTGCCATTCGGGCAGCGCCAAGGACGGTTTCTTCATGCAGCCGGCGCTGTTTGTGGATTCCACGCCGGCCATGCGCATCAACCGCGAGGAGGTGTTCGGCCCCGTGGCCAGCGTGATCCGCGTGCGCGACTATGAAGAAGCGCTGGCCGTGGCCAACGACACGCCATTCGGCCTGGCCGCGGGCATTGCCACCACCAGCCTCAAGCACGCCACGCACTTCAAGCGCCACAGCCAGGCCGGCATGGTCATGGTCAACCTGCCCACGGCGGGCGTGGACTACCACGTGCCGTTTGGCGGCCGCAAGGGCTCGAGCTACGGCCCACGTGAGCAGGGCCGCTATGCGCAGGAGTTCTACACCACGGTGAAGACGGCCTATACCCTGGCCTGATTTCCCGAATTCCCAACTTCTCTTTACACCGGGCCCAGGCCCGGTTTTTTTATGCCGATTTACCTGATCGGCTGGGCTTGGTCGCAATGGACCTGGAACAGTTCACGTTCGGCCAGCGAAGCGCCAAAGCGCATCGCGCTCAGGCACCCGCCCCAGACGCAGCCCGTGTCCAGCCCTATCAGGTCATCCCGTGCCACCAGTCCCTGCGTCGACCAATGCCCGAACGCGATCGGCGTGTTCGCGGTCTGCCGCCCGGGCAGGTCGTACCAGGGCAGCAGGCCGGCGGGCGCCGCGCTGGCGTTCTCGGAGCTCTCGAAGTCCATGCGGCCCTCGGGCGTGCAAAAACGCATGCGCGTCAGCGCATTGACGATCACGCGCAGGCGGTCGGCGCCTTGCAGGTCATCGTTCCAGACCGCGGGCGTGTTGCCATACATCCTTGCCAGGAAATCCACCAGCGCATCACCGCGCAGCACGGCCTCGACTTCGCCGGCCAGCGCCAGGGTCTGCTCCACGCTCCACGTGGGCAGCACGCCCGCATGCACCATCAGCAATCGTTCTCCACCCGCCGTGGTGTGCAGGCGTGCCAGCGGCTGCTGGCGCAGCCAGTCGAGCAGTCGAGTTCGGTCCGGCGCCTGCAGTATGGCTTGCAGCGTGTCGCGCTTGCCCGGACCGCGCAGGCCATGGGCGGTGGTGAGCAGATGCAGATCGTGGTTGCCCAGCAGCGGGCGCAGCGCATCGCCCAGCGCCATGCAGCGGCGCAGCACTTCCAGCGAAGTCGGCCCACGGTTGACCAGATCGCCCAGCAGATACAGCGTATCGCGGCTGGGCGAAAAATCGATGACATCCAGCAGCCTGCCCAGGGCTTCGTCGCATCCCTGGATATCGCCGATACAGTACATTGACATGATGTTCTTTCTATTTATAGATTCATGGATTTTCTGCTGATTGCGTTCCTGACCCTGCTCAATGGTGTGTTTGCCATGTCGGAATTGGCATTGGCGTCGAGCCGCAAGGCGCGGCTGGCGAGCATGGCGGAAGATGGCGACAAAGGCGCCGAGGCGGCTTTGGTCCTGCTGGAAAATCCGACCCAGTTCCTGTCCTCCGTCCAGGTGGGCATTACTTCCATCGGCATGCTCAACGGCATCATCGGCGAGGCCGCGTTTAGCGATGGCCTGGCTGCCTGGCTGATCAATGTCGGCGTGCCTGAAAGCGCCTCGAGCGTGTCGGCCACGGCCATTGTGGTGGCGGTGATTACCTTCATCACGATTGTGTTTGGCGAACTCGTTCCCAAGCGTATCGGCCAGCTGTATCCCGAAACCGTATCGCGCCTGATTGCGCGTCCCATGACCTGGGTGGCTTCGGCCGCCAAGCCTTTTGTGCGCCTGCTTTCGGCCTCGACGCAGGCGGTGTTGACGCTGCTGCGCGTCAATGATTCGGCCAGCCGCGCGGTCACTGAAGAGGAAATCGTCGCCAGCCTTGAAGAAGGCCGCAATGCGGGCGTGATTGAATTCCACGAGCACCAGATGGTGCAGAATGTTTTTCGCCTCGATGACCGATCCCTGACGTCGCTGATGGTGCCGCGCTCGGACGTGGAATGGCTCGATGCCGATTTATCGGTGGCCGAGGGGTTGCGCTTATCGGCCGATGGCCAGGAGAAAGGCAGTCACTCGTGGTATCCGGTATGCCGCGGCTCGCTGGACGATGTGGTCGGCGTTATCAGCGTGGCGCGCATGCTGTCGCTGGGTGCGGCGGTCGAAGGCAAGCTGGGCGAACATGCCTTGCCCGCGGCATTCCTGCCGGAAACCCTTACGGGCATGGAGTTGCTGGACCAATTGCGCGCGCGTTCGGGTCGCATGGTGTTTGTCGTCGATGAATACGGCGTGGTGCAGGGCATCATGACACCGCGCGATTTGCTCGAAGCCATTACCGGGGAACTCAAGCCCGGCGCCCATGCCGATGCCTGGGCAACGCCGCGCGAAGATGGTTCCTGGTTGCTGGATGGACTGATGCCGGTGTCGGAACTCAAGGCGCGTCTGGATATCCGTGATCTGCCGGAAGAAGATAGAGGGCGATATAACACCATTGCCGGTCTGTTGATGGCTGAAACCGGAAGATTGCCGGCATTGGGTGAGCGAATTGCCTGCGCCGGCTGGATCTTTGAAATCGTCGATCTTGACGGTAAACGCATTGACAAGGTACTCGCCGAGAAATCGACCGAGGCCCAGTGAACCTGGTTTGGTAAATGGCAGGCTAAATGCTGTGGAAAATACGTATAGTATGAGTGCTGGCGTGGTTTCTTGTTTTTCTATAATATCCAATCACTTTTTACTTCTTCAGAAGAAACCAACATCATGAATTCATACAAAGAACTGCTCAAGCAAAAAGAAGCTCTGGAACAGCAAATCCACGAAGCCCGTAGCCGCGAACTGTCGGATGCTGTCTCGCGCGTGCGCTCGCTGGTCGCTGAGTATGAAATGACGGCTGAAGACGTGTTTCCCCCAGCACGTGCCGCACGTGCTTCGGGCACTGGCGCCAAGGTCGCTCCCAAGTACCGTGATCCCAACACCGGCCAGACCTGGACCGGTCGCGGCAAGGCTCCCAAGTGGATTCAGAACGAAGAGCGCGAAAAGTTTGCAATCTAATCAGCTTGCAATTAAGAAGAAGGCCTGCATTGCAGGCCTTTTTTTGTACTGGAATTCAGAACGAATGCCGGTCTGCCTTCGCCTGTGTATTTACTCCGTCCATAGGACCCTGGTGCGTGGCGGTTCAATAATATTGAACTGATAGTCCTGAGGAGTTTCTGCCGCCGGGCATAAGCGGGCTTATCGGCTTGCCGAAAAATCAGGCATTGGATTGCGTTTGAACAACAATTTGTTGCATGGCCAAGCGATTCACGTCGGAAATGTCCTATTGCAATAAGCGCTGGCGTGGGACGCGCGAAAGCGCGGGCACAATAGGCACATGAAAAAGCAGGTGTTGATTGCCGGTGGTGGAATCGGCGGATTGGCCGCAGGTATTGGCGCCACGCGCTCTGGCTGTGATGTGCGTTTGTTCGAACGTGCCGGGAATTTCTCCGAAGTGGGGGCCGGAATACAGCTGGGGCCGAATGTGGTGCGCCGGCTGCAGGCCTGGGGGCTGCAGAAAAGCCTGCAAGCGGTGGCGGCCGCTCCCGAGGCCTTGCAGGTGCGCAGCGCGTTGACGGGCCAGGCGCTGGCGCGCATGCCGCTGGGCAGTGCGGCCGTGGAGCGCTATGGCGCGGCCTATCTGACTATCCATCGCGCCGATTTGCACCAGTTGCTGTTGACTGCGCTGCGCGAGGATGCCGATGTGCACCTGAATCTCGCCCAGACCATAGAACACTATCGCGAAGCCGACGGCGTGGTGACGGTGCGCGACCAGGCGCAAAAGCTGATCGAAGGCGATGCGCTGGTCTGCGCCGATGGTGTGCACAGCCGCCTGCGTCGGCAGATGCTGAACGACGGGCCGCCTCAGGCCACGGGCCATCTCGCGTACCGGGCCATGGTGCGGCAGGCCGAACTGCCGCAACGGCTGCGCACCCAACAGGTGACCGCCTGGCTGGGCCCGCGCCTGCATGTGATCCAGTACCCGGTGCGCCGCGGCGAATTGCAGAATCTGGTGGTGATCGTCCAGGGCCCGGCGCCCGCCGACATGGAGCGCTGGGACCATGCGGCCAATGCCCAGGATCTGGAAGCGGCGCTGGCCGGCACCTGCAGCGCGCTGCAGGACCTGGTGCGCAGCGTGCCGCGCATGGGTCTGGACTGGCGCCTGTGGCCGCTGGCCGACCGCCCGCCGCTGCGCTCGCCGGCTGAAATGGCCCAGGGCCTGGTGGCCCTGCTGGGCGATGCCAGCCACCCGATGCGGCCCTATCTGGCCCAGGGCGCAGGCATGGCCATAGAGGACGCGGCCGAACTGCAGCGCGCGCTGTCCATGCACGACCTCGACATGGACCTGCGCCTGCGCCGCTACGCCCTCAACCGCTGGCAGCGCAATGCCCGCGTCCAGGCGCGCTCGCAGCGCAACGGCCGCATCTTTCACGCCACCGGCCTCGTCCGCTGGGGGCGCGATACCTCCCTGAAGCTGCTGGGCGCACGCATCATGGATCTGCCCTGGCTCTACAGAGGCGATGGTTCGAGCGCGAGTTCGCTGTGAAAGCAAATTGCTTGAGCTGGTTTTACTGCTCTTGCACCCCTAGGCTTGCTGAAGTAAACGAACGCAATCCAGTCAACCCAATCAAGCCGACTTTGCCAACCTCTGTGACACCGGCAGCGTCTGAAACAAGCCGGCCCCCAGGCACAGCATCGCCGCAATGCCCAGCATCACCGCGGCAAACGGGTCGAAGCCAAGGTGCACGGCCCACGACGCCAGCAGCCCCGTGAGCCATTGCATCAGCGCCGCGCCCAGGAACATGGCCATGGTCAGCACGGCCATCGCGCGGCCCGTGGCTTCCGGGGGATAGGAGGAGCGCACATGGGCGTATTGCAGTGCCGAGCCGCCCGAGATGGTGACGATCACGATGATCAGCGCCACGGTGAGCCAGCCGGTGTGCAGCAAGCCCAGGGCCGCGTAAAGCAAGGCCATGATCGATGTCGTCGTGACCAGCAGACGCCGGCGGCGCAGCGGGCCAGGGTCCAGGCGGCCGAAGATGCCGGGGCTGACCAGCGAGATCAGCGACACCACCAGCGCCAGATGGCCGCTGGCGACCAGCGACCAGCCCTGGCGCTCCATCAGCAAGGGGCCGAGCCACAGGCCGCGCAGCGTCAGGAAGGACGCATAGGCCACCAGGCCCATCGCCAGAATGCCCCAGCTGTAGGGCTGGGTCAGCAGCACGCCGAATTCGCGCGTGGCCGCGAGCCAGCTCTGGCGCGGGCCGGCGTTGGCGTCTGGCGCGGGCTCATGCACTTTCCAGGCAATCAGCAGCCAGGACAGCATCGACAGCAGGCCCAGCGTCGCAAAGCCACTGCGCCAGCCGTATTGCTCGACCAGCCAGGCCAGGGGCGAGCCGGTGAACAGCATGCCGACGCCGCCCAGCCCCAGGCTGATGCCTGACACCGCGGCAAATTGCGCGGCCGGGAAGTGCCGGGCGATGAACACGGTGCAGGCCAGAAAGGCGGGAGCGCAGCCCAGCCCGATCAGCGCCTGGCCGGCCAGCAGCCAGGCATAGCTGGGCGACCAGAACGACACCGCCGCGCCGACGATGCTCAGCGGTGCAGTCAGCAGCACCGTGCGCCGCAGGCCGTAGAGATCGATGCCCACGCCCATGAACAGCTGCACGGCACCGAAGGTCAGCGCAAACAGGCTTGCGAACAGGCCCAACGCGGAGGGCGAGAGGCCAAAGTCGGTTTGCAGCGCCACGGCAATGATGGCGGTGACCGTGCGATAGGCTTGGCTCAGCGCAAAGCCGCTGAGCAGCACCAGCAGCATGGCCCAGGCGGCATTGCGGGACAGCGGCGCACCGGCGGCGCCGTCCGCGGGTGGGGAGGTCATAGTGGGAGTCGCAGGCTGATTCACGGCGCAAATTTCCTTATTGCTCTAGCCTAGCTTGCGGCCGCGCCGGGCGCTGTCGCCTGCGGCGCTGGGAGAAACCCTGGTGCGTCAAAGCGCGCTGCGCAAGGTCCAGATTTCGGGAAACAGCACGATGTCCAGCATCTTGCGCAGATAGCTCACACCGCCGGTGCCGCCCGTGCCGCGCTTGAAGCCGATCACGCGCTCGACCGTGGTCACATGGCGAAAGCGCCAGAGACGGAACGCGTCCTCGAGATCGGTCAGTTCCTCGCCCAGCTGGTACAGGTCCCAGTAGGTCGCGGGATCGCGATAGACCGTGAGCCAGGCCTGCTCCACGCCCGGGTCGGCACTGTAGGGCTGGGTCCAGTCGCGCTGTACATGGCTTTCAGGCACGGCAATGCCGCGGCGCGCGAGCAGGCGCAAGGCCTCGTCATAAAGCGAAGGCGCGCGCCATGCGGCATCGACCAGGGCCAGCAGTTCGGGCCGGTGGGCGTGCGGCTTGAGCATGGCGGCGTTCTTGTTGCCCAGCGAGAACTCTATGCAGCGGTACTGGTAGCTCTGGAAGCCGCTGGACTGCGCGAGATAGGGGCGGATGGCGCTGTATTCGGGCGGCGTCATGGTGGCCAGCACATCCCAGGCATGGACCAGCTGCTCCATGATGCGCGACACGCGGGCCAGCATCTTGAAGGCCTTGGGCAGCTCGTCGCTGGCCACATGGGCGATGGCGGCATGCAGCTCGTGCAGCATCAGCTTCATCCACAGCTCGCTGGTCTGGTGCTGGACGATGAACAGCATCTCGTTGTGATCCGGCGACAGCGGCTTTTGCGCGCTGAGGATCTGATCGAGCTGCAGGTAGTCGCCATAGCTCATGCTCTGGCTGAAGTCGAGCTGGGCGCGCTCTTGCTGCACGATGGCTTCGGGTGCGGGGGTAGGGGCAGTCATGGAAGCGGGAGAATAATCAGTCGATACATCATAGGCCGTGGCCCGGCCTTCACCGCGCATTGTCATTGCCCTGCAAAACCATGAACGATTCTTCCCATGCCCTGGCGCTGCCGGCCAACTTCCGCCCGCAGGACCTGCTGGCCTTTCATGCACGTGACCGTGAGGCGCTGGCCGAGCAGGTGGGCGTGAACAGCATGCGCAAGGGCTTGTGGTGGCAGGGCCGGGCGCTGTGCCTGCAGATGGATTTTTCGCCGGCGCTGGTCCGGGTGCAGTGGGGCGACGCGGCGCTGGCCACGCAGCAGGTCATGCCGCTGGTGCGGCGCATGCTGGGACTGACGCAGGATGTGGCCGCGCTGGAGGCGCAGTGGAGCGAGCACCCGCTGCTGGGCCCGGTGCTGCAGCGCCAGACGGGCCTGCGCGTGCCGCTCGCGGCCACCCCTTTCGAGGCGCTGGCCTGGGCCATCATGGGCCAGCAGATCAGCGTGGCGGCCGCGGTCTCGCTGCGCCGGCGTTTGATTGTCGCGGCCGATCTGCGCCATGCAAGCGGCCTGTACTGCCACCCCCAGGCCGAACAGGTGCTGGCGCTGGGTCTGGAGCGGCTGCGTGCCGCGGGACTGTCGCAGTCCAAGGCGCAAAGCCTGCTGGCGGTGTGCGCCGCCGTGCAGGCTGGCGGCCTGCCGCTGGATGCCTGGGCGGATGCGCCGCAGCTGCCGGTGGAGCAGATACGTGCGGCCCTGCTGGCGATCAAGGGCATAGGGCCATGGACGGTGAGCTATACGCTGCTGCGCGGCTTTGGCTGGCTCGATGGCTCGCTGCATGGCGATGTGGCGGTGCGCCGCGGCATAGAGCAGCTGGTGCGGGCCGATGTGGACCCCCAGCGCGCCGAAGCCTGGCTGGCGCCATTTGCGCCCTGGCGCGCGCTGGTGGGCGCGCATCTGTGGGCGATGCAGGCGGTGAACGCCTGAGTCCGCCGCGGCTCAGGTCACCGCATGGCGCTGGTGAAAGCGCGCTGCGCGCCATTCGCCGGTCTCCAGCACCTGGCGCAGTTCGTCGGCGGCGTTCCAGACATCTTCGTAGCCCAGATACAGCGGCGTGAAGCCAAAGCGCAGGATGTCCCGGTGCACGCCCACGCCGCCATCGCCCTGGCGGAAATCGCCGATCACGCCGCGCGCAATCAGCGCCTGGACAATCGCGTAGGCACCGCTGCCCTGGCCGTCCACGCCCAGGCCTTCGTCGCGTGCCAGGCAGACCTGCGAGCCGCGCTTCTCATGTGCCAGCGGCGTGGCCAGCGTCAGCCCGTGGCCGGCGCAGTGCTGCTCGACCAGCGCGATGAACAGATCGGTCAGCGCCAGCGACTTGGCGCGCAGCGCGCCCATGCCGCCCAGGGCCTGGGCCGCGCTGAAGACATCGAGCCCGCATTCCAGCGCCGACAGGCTGATGATGGGCTGGGTGCCGCACAGATAGCGGCGAATGCCTGGCGCGGGTTCGTAGCCGGGCGTGAACGCAAATGGCGCGGCATGGCCGAACCAGCCGGCCAGCGGCTGGGCGCAGCGATTGACCACGCGCGGATGCGCCCAGACAAACGCCGGTGCACCCGGGCCGCCATTGAGGTATTTGTAGCCGCAGCCGACGGCAAAGTCGGCGTCGGCCGCGTGCAGATCGATGGGCACGGCGCCCGCGCTGTGGCACAGGTCCCAGACGCACAGGACGCCGTGTGAATGGGCCTTGGCGGTGACCTGCGCCATGTCGTGCATGGCACCGGTGCGGTAGTTCACCTGGGTCAGCAGCAAGATCGCCGCGTCGTCTTGCAGCGCGCCCAGGATTTCCTCGGGCTCGAGCAGCACCAGCTGCAGCCCGTGCTGGGCGCAGATCGACTCGGCAATGTAGAGATCGGTGGGAAAGTTGCTGCGCTCGGTCAGCAGCTTGCGGCGCACTGGCGCGTCTTCGGCGGCAATGCGCGCCGCGGCCGTGAGCACCTTGAACAGGTTGATCGAGGTGGTGTCGGTGAACACCAGCTCGTCCTGACGCGCGCCCACCCAGGGGGCGAACTGGTTGCCCAGGCGCTGCGGCAGATCGACCCAGCCGGCCTTGTTCCAGGAGGTGATCAGGTCCTGCGCCCACTCCTGCTGCACGACCTGCGCCACGCGCGCCGCCGTCGCCTTGGGCGCCAGGCCCAGCGAATTGCCGTCGAGATAGATCTGGCCCGAGGGCCGCACGAACAGATCGCGCAGCGGGCGCAGCGGGTCCTGCGCGTCGCGGTCGCGGCAGTCTTGCAAGGTCGTTGTCATGGTGGTTTCATCCATTGGGTCAGGGCAGGGCGCGAAGCACCGCGCGCACGGGAGAAGCATCGGCTTGCGTGAGCTTCAGCGGCAGCGCAATCAGTTCATAGTCGCCCGCGGGCACGGCGTCGAGCACCAGGTTCTCCAGCACGCGCAGGCCGCGCCGGCGTATCACCTGGTGGCTGTCCAGCGTCTTGCTGCTGGCCGGGTCTATGCTCGCGGTATCGATGCCGATCAGGCGCACGCCCAGGTCGGCCAGGCGTTCGACGGTTTCCGGCGCATACGCGGCCAGATCGCCATCCCAGCCCGTGGGTGCCTGCGCATAGGTGCGCACCAGCACGCGCGGCGGCAGATCGGCGCTGATCGCATGTTCGAGGTGTTGCCACAGCAGCAGCGGCCCCGGCGCAATCGCATGGATCACGCGGCAGGGGCCGAGAAAGGTGGCCAAATCCACCTCGCCTATGGCCGCGCCATCGGCCGCGTAATGCAGCGGCGCATCGGCATGCGCGCCGACATGGGGCGACAGCGTGATGGCGCTGACGTTGACGGGGCAATCGGGCGAGATCGTCGCGCACCATTGCTGGCTATAGGGCGTGTCGCCCGGGAACACCGGACTGGCGCTGTGGATGGGCGGGGAGATATCCCAGAGTTGCTGTGCCATGGGCATCTACTCTAAACCGTGCGGCGGCGAAACCAGAACGCGTACACCAGCAGCAACACGCCGAGGAACGGCACGCCGGTCAGCAGCGTGAGGTGGAATTCATCGGTGAAGTAGGTGGTGACCAGCACGCCCAGCATCAGCGCCGCGCCCAGCAGCGTCAGCAGCGGAAAGCCCCACATGCGAAACGCCAGCCGGGGGCGGCCCTCGGCCTGCCAGCGCGCGCGAAAGAACAGATGGGTGACGAACACCATGAACCAGGTGAACATCGCGCCAAACATCGCGATCGACATCATCCAGACCAGCGATTTGTCGGGCTGCCAGACGTTGAGCACCATGGCCACGGCAATGCCGGCGCAGGACACGGCAATCGCGCGCGTGGGCACGCCGCGCGCATTGAGCCGGCCCAGGCCCTGGGGCGCGAAGCCGCCGCGCGACAGGCTGAACATCATGCGCGAGGTCACATACAGCTGGCTGTTCATGGCCGACAGCGCCGCGACCAGGACGACGAAATTGAGCACATGCGCGGCGCCGGGAATGCCGATGATTTCCATCACCTGCACGAACGGGCTGCGGTCGGTGCCGGCCGACTGCCAGGGCACGATGGCCAGCATCAAGGCCAGCGTCAGCAGATAGAACAGCACCAGGCGCAGCACCGTGGTGCGGAACGCGCTGGTGATGGCCTTTTGTGGGTCCTGTGCCTCGCCTGCGGCAACGGCGATGGCTTCGAGGCTCAGATAGCTGAAGATGGCGACGATCACGCCGACCCAGGTGCCCCACAGGCCGTTGGGAAAGAATCCGCCCTGCGCGGTGTAGTGGTGAAAGCCGATGTCCGGGCGCTGCGCGCCAAACACCACATAGGCGCCAATCAGGATGAAGGCGACAATCGCCACGATCTTGATCATGGAGAACACATACTCGACCTGGCCAAAGGCCTTGACGCTGGACGCGTTCACCGCCACCAGCGCCGCCGAGAAGACCGCCACCCAGAGCCAGCGCGGTGAATCTGGAAACCAGTAGCCCATGTACAGGCCCACGGCCGTGACTTCCATGCCCACGGCCAGCACCACGGCGGCCCAGTAGGCATAGCGCACGAGAAAGCCGGCCCAGGGCGCGATGTAGTGCTCGGCATAGGCGCCGAACGAGCCCGATGTCGGGTGGGCCACGGTCATCTCGGCCAGACAGCCCATCAGCAGCAGCGCGATCAGCGCGCCTGTCGCGTAGCTCAACAGCACGCTGGGGCCCGCAAAGCCGATGGCAAACGCGCTGCCCATGAACAGGCCTGTGCCGATGGCGCCGCCAATCGCGATCATCACGATCTGCGCGCCGCTCAGGTGCTGCTGCAGGCCGGTCTCGCGCTGCTGTATGTCTTCAAAGGAGGCCATGGCCGGGGTCTTTCTACCCGCTCGGGCGGCAGGAATAACAGTAAATCATGCTCGCAAAAGCACTTCGACGGGCTCAGTGCGAACGGTTTGATCCGTTCGTCCTGAGCCCGTCGAAGCATGGACGGTCACCGCAGGTCTAGTCCGTCTGCTTGCCGAGAAGCAAATATTCCATCAGCGCCTTCTGCACATGCATCCGGTTTTCCGCTTCTTCCCAGACCACGGACTGCGGGCCGTCGATGACTTCGGCTTCGACTTCCTCGCCGCGGTGCGCGGGCAGGCAGTGCATGAACAGCGCGTCGGGGCGCGCCGCGGCCATCATCTCGGCGTCCACGCACCAGTCGGCAAAGGCCTTCTTGCGCGCTTCGTTCTCGGCCTCGTAGCCCATGCTGGTCCAGACATCGGTCGTGACCAGGTCGGCGCCGGCACAGGCCTCGAGCGGGTCCTTGAACACCGCATAGCTGCCGGGGTTCGTGGCCTTGCCGTTGAACGCCAGCTGCTCGTCGACCTCATAGCCGCCGGGGGTGCTCAGGTGCACCTTGAAGCCCAGCAGATCCGCGGCCTGCAGCCAGGTGTTGGCCATGTTGTTGCCGTCGCCGACCCAGGCCACGACCCGGCCCTGTATCGTGCCGCGGTGCTCGATGAAGGTGAAGATGTCGGCCAGGATCTGGCAGGGGTGGAACTCGTTGGTCAGGCCGTTGATGATGGGCACGCGCGAGAACTCGGCAAAGCGCTCGATGCGCTCCTGGCCGAAGGTGCGGATCATCACCAGATCGGTCATGCGGCTGATGACGCGTGCACTGTCCTCGATGGGCTCGGAGCGCCCGAGCTGGCTGTCGCCCGAAGTCAGGTGCACGACCGAGCCGCCAAGCTGGTACATGCCGGCTTCGAAGCTCACCCGCGTGCGCGTGCTGGCCTTCTCGAAGATCATGGCCAGCGTGCGGTCGCTGAGCGTGTGGTGCTTCTCGTAGTTCTTGAACTTCTTCTTGATCAGCGCCGCGCGCTCGAACAGATAGGCGTATTCCTCGGCGGTGAAATCACTGAATTGGAGGTAATGCTTCATAGGTTCATTTTCATGTTCAGGCGGCCAGCACGGATTGCACCAGCGGCAGCAGCCGGGTCACGATTTCATCGGCTTCGGCCTCGGTCAGGATCAGCGGCGGCACCAGGCGGATCACGGTGTCGGCCGTGACGCTCAGCAGCAGGCCGGCCGCGGCCGCCTGGCCGATCAGCTGGCCGCAGGGCTTGTTCAGCTCGATGCCTATCATCAGGCCCTGGCCGCGGATGTCGATCACGCCATCGAGCGCGCCCAGATGGGTGCGCAGTCCGGCCTTGAGGTACTCGCCCACGCTTTCGGCATGCGCCAGCAGGCCATCTTCTTCCATGATGCGTATGGTTTCAATGCCTGCGCGCATGGCCAGCGGGTTGCCGCCAAACGTCGAGCCATGGTTGCCAGGCTTGAGCACCTCGGCAGCCCGGCCGTGCGCCACGACGGCACCGACCGGCACGCCCGAGCCCAGGCCCTTGGCCAGCGTCATGACATCGGGCACGATGCCAGCCCACTGGTGGGCAAACCACTTGCCGGTGCGGCCCATGCCGGCCTGCACTTCGTCCAGGATCAGCAACCAACCGCGGGCGTCGCACAGCGCGCGCACCTGCTGCAGGTATTCGGCGCGCATCGGGTGCAGGCCGCCTTCGCCCTGGATGGGCTCCATCATCACGGCGGTGACGTTGGCATTGCCTTCGGTCGCTGCCAGCAGGCCCTGGTAGTCGTTGGGCGCCACGCGGATGAATCCTTCGAGCAGCGGGCCGAAGCCGTCGCGCACCTTGGGGTTGCCGGTGGCAGTCATGGTGGCAATCGACCGTCCATGGAAGGCATGGTCATAGACCACGATCTCGGGCCTGGCAATGCCCTTGTCCACACCGTACTTGCGCGCGATCTTGATCGCGGCCTCGTTGGCTTCAAGGCCGGTGCTGCAGAAGAACACATTGGTCATCTTCGAGCGCTCGACCAGCAGCTGGGCCAGGGTCTCCTGGCCGGGCACATGGTAGTAGTTCGAGGTGTGGATCAGCTGCGTCAGCTGGTGCTGCAGCGCCGGCACCAGGCGCGGGTGGTTGTGGCCCAGGGTGTTCACGGCAATACCGCCGAGCGCATCGAGGTACTCCTTGCCATTCACGTCCCAGACGCGGCAGCCTTGGCCTCGTTCCAGAGCGATCGGGACGCGGCCATAGGTGTTCATCACGTGGGGCGAGGCTGCCTCAATGAAAGCGGTCATTGCAAATATCTCCCAAGAATGCAGGGGTGGCATGGACATTGCATCCACGCCCAGGTTGAGCGAACTACAATTTTAGATGGACGCGGCAGGATGAAAATTGACGAATACGCACTACAGCCGTGCAATGACCCATGGGTACGCATACTCTTGTATAAGAGTTAGAATCTTCCATTGACCTGCCGGCGGTGATCCCGCCACGGGTCACATCACTTTGCACAACGATATCGATGGTCTCCCCCAACTCACAAGAACTGTTCATCCAGGGCCTGACCCGGGATGGCAAAACCTTCAGGCCCAGCGACTGGGCCGAGCGTCTGGCCGGCGTCATGAGCCAGTTCCGCCCCGGGGGGGCTTATTCCGGCAGCCATCTGAGCTATTCGCCCTGGTGCATTCCCACCACGCTCAACGGCACCAAGTGCGTGGTGCTGCACGCCGACCTGCGTGAACATGAACCCATGGCCTGGGACTTCGTGATCAATTTCGCCAAGGACAACAACCTGCAGATCGCCGAAGCCTGCCTGCTGCCGGACCCGCCCAAGGGCCAGGCCTAGTCAAGCGCTTTCCAGGCATCGACCAGGCCGGCCTTGCGCCGGCTTTTTTATGCGTTTTTGAGGGCAGGGCGTTCACCCTTCGACAAGCTCAGGGCGAACGGTGGTCGGCATGTTTCACGGCGTTTGAAACTGGCGTGGCCCAGCATGGGGGCAGCGAGGAAGGGCCGCCCCGCACCGAGGCTGCCGTCCCCCTCCACCGAAGGTTGAGAGGGGGAAGCGGCGTAAGCCGCTCAGGGGGTGCTTCATTTCACAACGAAAAAACCGCCCTAAGGCGGTTTCTTCGTTCGCTCACAGCGCACCCGTTACAAACGGCAGATGGCTTGCGCCATCCGTGCGATTGCCTAATTGTGGATTAGGCGGCCAGTGCCAGGGCCTTGACCTTGGCGGACAGACGGCTCTTATCGCGAGCAGCCTTGTTCTTGTGGAAGATACCCTTGTCGGCAATGGTATCCAGCACGGATTGTGCCTTGGCAAACAGTTCGGATGCCTTGGTCTTGTCGCCAGCCAGAACAGCCTTTTCGACGTTCTTGACAGCGGTGCGGTACTTCGAGCGCAGCGAAGTGTTCGCGGCGTTCAGTACAACGTTTTGACGAGCGCGCTTGCGGCCGGAGGCCAGGCGGGGGTTCTTTTTCTTGGGTTTAGCAGATGCCATGATTCAAATTCCTTGTGTCTGAGGATGATGTCAGCGAAGCCGGCGATTGTATCACTTGTTGCTGGCTTGAGTGAATATGCGCGCCTAAAGCCCGTGCAGCGCATACACTGCGCGGGTGTCACTGCTCAAAGCCGCCTCCACTGTCTCGCTGCTCACGCTCGCTTCCCGGGTCACCGGGCTGCTGCGCGACCTGCTCATGGCCTCCATGTTCGGCGCCAACGCGCTGACCGACGCGTTCAACGTCGCCTTCCGCATTCCCAACCTGTTCCGGCGCCTGTTTGCCGAAGGGGCTTTCAGCCAGGCCTTTGTGCCGGTGCTGGCCGCGACCAAGGCCAGGGACGGCGACGAGGCGACGCGCATGCTGATCGGCAATGTCGCCACCGTGCTGACCTGGGCGCTGTTGCTGACCTGCGTGCTGGGCGTGATCGGCGCGCCGCTGCTGGTCTGGCTGCTGGCCAGCGGCTTGCAGCAGAACGCCGCGAGCTACGACGCCGCGGTGCTGATGACGCGCTGGATGTTCCCCTATATCGGCTTCATGTCGCTGGTCGCGCTGTCGGCCGGCGTGCTCAACACCTGGAAGCGTTTCGTCGTGCCCGCGGCCACGCCGGTGCTGCTCAACGTGAGCATGATTGGCGCGGCGCTGATCGCGGCGCCGCGCTTTGCCGCGCATGGCATAGAGCCCATCTACGCGATGGCCGCCGGCGTGATGCTCGGCGGCGTGCTGCAGCTCGCGGTGCAGCTGCCCGCGCTGCGCCGCCTGGGCCTGCTGCCGCGCATAGGCCTGCGCTGGAGCACGGTGCGCACTGCCTGGCAGGACGCTGGCGTGCGCCGCATCCTGTCGCTGATGGCACCGGCCCTGCTGGGCGTGGGCGTGGCGCAGATCTCGCTGATGATCAACACGCAGATCGCGTCCTACCTCGCGCCGGGCAGCGTGTCCTGGCTGTTCTATGCCGACCGGCTGATGGAATTTCCCACGGCGCTGCTGGGCGTGGCGCTGGGCGTGGTGCTGACCCCGCAGCTGGCCGCCGCCAAGGCCGCAGCCGACGCCGAGCGTTATTCGGCCATGCTCGACTGGGGTCTGCGCCTGGTGGTCGTGCTGTCCGTGCCCTGCGCCGTGGCCTTGCTGGTGTTCGCCGAGCCGCTGGTCGCCACGCTGTTTCACCGCGGCGCGCTGACCGACCGCGATGTCGGCAAGGTCGCGCTGGCATTGGCCGGCTATGGTGCCGGTCTCGTGGGGCTGGTCGCAATCAAGGTGCTGGCGCCCGCGTATTACGCGAGCCAGGACATACGCACGCCGGTGAAGATCGCGGTCGTGGTGCTGGTCATCACCCAGCTGCTCAATCTCGCCTTCGTGCCCTGGCTGGCGCATACCGGGCTCGCGCTGTCCATCGGTATCGCGGCGCTGGTCAATGCGGCCTGGCTGCTGGTGGTGCTGCTGCGCCGCGGCACCTATGTCCCGCGGCCGGGTTGGGGTAAGCTGGTGCTGCAGGTGCTCGCGGCCAGCGTGCTGCTGGCCGTGCTGCTCGCCTGGAGCGGGCAGGCGCTGGACTGGATAGCGCTCAAGGAGCATCAGTTGCTGCGTATGGGCTGGCTGGCGTTGATCATGGCGGCGGCGGCGCTGCTGTATTTCGGCGCGCTGTGGGCCGCAGGTCTGAAGCTGCGGCAGTTGCTGCATAGATAAGAGATGTATCGGTTTTTGGTTATAAGGTAGGCAGGCCGTGGCCGCTGGCGAAGAAAGTGTCGGCGGCCTTCCCGCTTGCGCTCGTCGGCGCCTGGTCGTACAAGGACAGCATGTCACTGCGTTTTGATGCGCCTTCTTCCCTGCAATACTTTGCCACCCTGGTGCAAAGCGACGAGCATTTGCCGCTGATGGAGGCTGCCGTCTGCATTGCGCAAGACGAATTCCCCGAACTCGATATCCAGGCCGTGCTGGCGGATATCGACCAGATGCAGGTGCGGCTCGCGCGCCATCTGGTCGGCGCGCATACGCCGCTGCAGCGGCTCAAGGTGCTCAACCATTTCTTCTTTGGCGAAATGGGTTTTGGCGGCAACGTCAACAACTACTACGCGCCCGAGAACAGCTACATCCCCGTGGTGCTGGCGACGCGCCGCGGCATTCCCGTGAGCCTGGCGCTGGTCTGGCTCGAGCTGGCCCAGGCGACGGGGCTGCAGGCCGCGGGCATTGCGTTCCCCGGTCATTTCCTGCTCAAGGTAGGGCTGCCCGAAGGGCAGGTGGTCATGGACCCGCTCACCGGCACCTCGTTTTCGGCGCAGGAACTCGCACAGCGCCTCGAACCCTTCGGACTGGGCCGCGGGCGGCGCGAAGACACCATTCCGCTGGGCCTGCATCTGCAGGCCGCGACGGCGCGCGACATTCTCGAGCGCCTGCTGCGCAATCTCAAGGAAATCTACTTTGCCCAGAGCCAGTGGGCGCTGCTCACGGCCACGCTCGATCGCCTGATCGTGCTGCTGCCCGACGACTGGGCCGAATACCGCGACCGGGGCGCGGTGCTGGCCGAGCAGGGCCGCACGCGCGAAGCCGTGGCGGATTGGGAAACTTATCTGCTGCATGCCGGCGACCGGCCCGATGCGGGCCTGATCGCCAATCGCCTGTCGGCGCTCAAGGGCTGAGCCGCGCAGTTTGTTTCTGGCTAGACCAGCTTGCGCACTTCTAGCTCTTTCTTGAGATACGCGTAGAACAGCGGCGCGGCCACCAGGCCCGCGGGGCCGAACACCGATTCGGCCACAAACATCACCGACAGCAGCTCCCACACGCCCATGTGCGTGCGCCGGCCCACGACCTTGGCGTTGATCACATACTCGGCCTTGTGGATCAGGATCAGAAATCCCAGGCAGGCGGCCGCCGCCACGGGCGACACCGACAGGCCGACCAGGGTGATGACGGCGTTGCACAGCAGGTTGCCGACGATGGGAATCAGGCCGGCGACAAAGGTCAGCGTGATCAGCGCGGGCGTATAGGGCAGCGTCAGATCCCAGTAGGGCAGGATCAGCAGCAGGAAGAAAGCCGTGAGCAGCGTGTTGAACGCGGCGATCCAGAACTGCGCAGCGACGATCTGGCCGAAAGCTTCGCCGAACAGCGTGATGCGCCGGTACAGCGCGTCGACCAGCGGCGGGCGTTGGAAGGGGATATGGCGCACGGCAGCAAGCGCGCCGATCAGCAGGCCCACATAGGCGTGCAGCAGGCCCGACAGCCAGGCCCGGCCGGCAATCGCCAGCACGCCGGCCTTGGCGCCCAGGTAGGAGGCAATCATGGTCTGGATTTCGCGCGCGCCATCAGGCAACTGGCTGGCGATGTCGGCGGGCAGTTTGTGGCGCAGCTCGAGCACGGTGCGGGCCAGGTAGTCGAGCAGCTCTTTGTATTGCTGCGGGGCTTCGACAATGTAGCCGCGGGTATGGGGCAGGGCCGTGGTCAGCAGCGCCAGCGGCGCGAGCATGACCACCGCGGCGGCAATCACTTGCGCCCAGTGGGGCAGATAGCCCGGAATTCTGCGGCGCTGCAGCCGGGACAGCAGCCGGGCCAGCGCGCGCGTGAGCATGAAGCCCACGCAGACGCTCAGCAGGCCCGGCAGCAGGCCTTGCCACATGACCAGCAGCAAGGTGCCGGCCATCAGCAGATAGCTGGCGTTTACCACGCTGCGCGAAGGTGTCTGGAGGAAATCTTCTCGGGGAACTGGAAGGTAATCGGACATCTGGGCGCGTGTGGTACAGGCAGGGTCAGCGCACTTCGACGGGCTGGCCGTCACCGCGCGCGGCGATACGTCCAATGGTATAGACAGTTTCGCCCAGGCCTTGCAAGGCCGTGGCGATGGTTTGCGCCTGTTCGGCGGGAACCACCACCACCATGCCGATGCCGTTGTTGAACGTGCGGTTCATTTCCACGGCGTCGATGCCGGCCGTGGCCTGCAGCCAGGCAAACAGCTCGGTCTGCGGCCAGCTGTCGGCATCCAGGTGCGCGGCCAGGCCGTCGGGCAGAACGCGCGGAATGTTTTCCAGCAGGCCGCCGCCGGTGATGTGGGCCAGCGCCTTGATGGGGTGCTCGGCGAGCACGGCCAGCACGTTCTTCACGTACAGGCGCGTGGGCTCCATGATGGCTTGCTTGAACGGCTTGCCGTCGAGGGTGGCGGGCACCGTGCCGTTGGCTTCGGCGCGCTCGATGCACTTGCGCACCAGGCTGAAACCGTTGGAGTGCACGCCGGCCGAAGCCAGGCCCAGCACCACGTCGCCGGCCTGCACGTTCTGGCCGGTGAGAATCTTGGACTTCTCGACGGCGCCGACGGCAAAGCCCGCGAGGTCGTATTCGCCTTCGGGGTACATGCCCGGCATTTCAGCGGTTTCGCCGCCGATCAGGGCGCAGCCCGACAGCTCGCAGCCGCGTGCAATGCCGCCGACCACGGCCGCAGCGGTGTCGACGTCGAGCTTGCCGCAGGCAAAGTAGTCGAGGAAGAACAGCGGCTCGGCGCCTTGCACCAGCACGTCGTTGACGCTCATCGCGACCAGATCGATGCCGACGGTGTCGTGCATGTTCCACTCGAATGCCAGGCGCAGCTTGGTGCCCACGCCGTCGGTGCCCGAAACCAGCACGGGTTCCTTGTAGCGCTTGGGCACTTCGAACAGTGCGCCGAAACCGCCGATGCCGGCCATCACGCCTTCGCGCATGGTTTTCTTGGCCAGCGGCTTGATGCGCTCGACCAGAGCATCTCCGGCAACAATGTCGACGCCAGCGTCTTTATAGGAAATAGGAGTGGATGGAGTGGCAGAAGAGCTCATGGGATGGTCAGTGCAGGTGTGCCCGGCAGGGGCGGAACTCGGGGATTTTACGGCCCCGGCCCGCTTCCCGGGGTCCATGTGGCTGCTTTCAAGGGCTTTTCCCCGGGTCTGTGCAGGCAAGCTGTGTGCTTTGCGCGCGCGCGCAGACTAAAATCAGCGTGGCGCAGCCGTGGTTGCGCCTTTCGAGCCCTGTCGCATCAACCTGTGTCAGGGGCTTTTTGCTCTGTCCTTTGTAATGTTGCCGAACTTCCTTTTGCCAGCCTGTCGCGCACGGCTCCCCCTGGGCTCAGGTGGGAGGGCGTGGTCCGTATGCCGTCCATGAAGCAAATGGCGCTGGATATCGGTCTGGCAACGAGTCCCTCGCTGTCGCGCTTCTTCGCGGGTCCGAACATCGCAGTGTTGCAACATCTGCGACTTTGGGTCGGCGAAGGCCGCAGCCAGATGCCGCGTTCGCCCGTGCCTACCTATCTTTGGGGGGAATCGGGCTCGGGCAAGACCCATTTGCTCAAGTCGGTGCGTGAAGCGCTGCGCGATCAAGGGGCCATTGTCGGCTGGATGGATGCGTCCATAGGCTATCCTCCGGAGTTCGACGAACGCTGGTCGGCCGTGCTGATGGATGATGTGCACCTGTACACACCCATGCAGCAGGCGCGGGCTTTCAACTGGTTCGTGAATGCGACCAGCCCGGCCACAGGCATTCCCCGCTGGGTGCTTGCGTCCGGAGAGCTGCCTCCCGCCGACCTCAAGCTGCGCGAGGATTTGCGCAGCCGCCTGGGCTGGGGCCATGTGTTCCAGCTGCGGCTGCTCGACGAACCGGCGCGCCGCGCGGTGCTGCGCCAGGAGGCCGATGCCCGCGGCGTGTTTCTCGGCGACGACGTGATGGACTACATGCTCAAGCGCTTCTCGCGCGATCTGGGCAGCCTCATGCAGTTGCTCGACATGCTCGATGGCTTTGCCTTGCGCAACAAGCGGGCGATCACCATCCCATTGCTCAAGACCATGCTGGAGACCGAGTAGCCCGTCAGCTGCCAGGCCTCTTTTTCTGGAATTCCATGCCAACATCCTCTGCGCCCAACGTCCGCCCGCGGCTCGCGCTGTTCGATCTCGACCATACCTTGCTGCCCCTGGACTCGGACTACGAGTGGGGCGTGTTCACGACCCGCATCGGCTGGACGGACCCGGAGGAATTCGGGCGCCGCAACGATGCGTTCTTCGCCGACTACCAGTCGGGAACGCTCAATGTGCATGACTACGTGCGCTTTGCGACCGAAGCCGTGCGCGCGCGCGGCGCCGAGGCCGCGGATGCGGCCCACGCGCAGTTCATGCGCGAAGTCATCACGCCGGCCATCCGCCCGGCCGCACGCGCGCTGCTGCAGGCGCACCGTGAGGCCGGCGACGAGATCGTGATCGTCACCGCCACCAACGAGTTCATCACCCGCCCGATCGCCCAGGCGCTGGGTGTCGATGAACTGCTGGCGGTGCAGCTGGCGCGCGATGCGTCGGGCTGGATCACGGGCGAGATCGATGGTCATCCGACCATGCGCGAAGGCAAGGTGCTGCGCATGCAGCAGTGGCTGGAGCAGCGCGGGCTTGACTGGAGCGGGGTGGAGAGCACGTTCTACAGCGATTCGATGAACGACGTGCCCTTGCTCGAAAAAGTGGACCATCCGGTCGCGACCAATCCTGACGCGCGCCTGCGCGCCCTGGCCCAGCAGCGCGGTTGGCGCATACTGGACCTGTTTACTGAACACCCATGATCAAAACCTTCATCGATAAACTGCTGGGCAAGCCCAGCGCCGCCGCGCGCGCGCACAAGCTGCGTTTTGGCAAGCGCGAGGAAGTGCCGGCTTCGGTGCATGGCATCAACCCCGAACTCGTGGACCGCCGCGCGATCGACGTGGTCGAGACGCTGCAGGACGCGGGCTTCGAAGCCTATATCGTCGGCGGCGCGGTGCGCGATCTGCTGCTGGGCCTGCGGCCCAAGGATTTCGACGTCGCCACCAACGCCACGCCCGAACAGGTCAAGAGCCTGTTCCGCCGCGCGTTCATCATCGGCAAGCGCTTCCGTATCGTGCACGTGGTCTACGGCCGCGGACGCGAGAACGAAGTGATCGAAGTCTCGACCTTCCGCGCGTTTCTCGACAACAGCCTGGCCGAAAGCGTGACCGGCAACGAGCGCACCAGCAAGGCCGCGCTCGCGGGCATGAAGCATGCCGTGGATGCGAGCGGCCGTGTGCTGCGCGACAACGTCTGGGGTCCGCAGGATCAGGACGCGACGCGGCGCGATTTCACGATCAACGCCATGTACTACGATCCGGCGACGCAGATCGTGGTCGACTACCACAAGGGCATACAGGACGCGAAGAAGCGCGTGCTGCGCATGATCGGCGACGCGGCCACGCGCTACCGCGAAGACCCGGTGCGCATCATCCGCGCCGTGCGTTTCGCGGCCAAGCTGCACCATGTCGGCTTCAAGCTCGAGCCCAAGACCGCCGCGCCGCTGATCGCGAGCCAGCATCTGCTGGCCGAAGTCCCGCAGAGCCGTCTGTTCGACGAAATGCTCAAGCTGCTGCAGACCGGCCATGCGCTGGCGTCGATCTCGCGCCTGCGCGAGCTGGGCCTGGACCGCGGCATCTATCCGCTGCTTGACGTGGTTGTCGAGCGCGCCGATCACCCGTTCGTCACGGCTGCATTGACCGATACCGACCGCCGCGTGGGCGAAGGCAAGCCGGTCGCGCCCAGCTTCCTGCTGGCCTGCGTGCTGTGGCAGGACGTCAAGCTCGGCTGGGAGCAGCGCCTGCAGCAGCGCCAGCATTCGTTCCCGGCACTGCAGGACGCGATCGACGACGTGTTCAACCAGCGCATTGGCGATGTGTCCGGTCGCGGCAAGCTTGCCGCCGACATGCGCGAAATCTGGATCATGCAGCCGCGCTTCGAAAAGCGCTCGGGCGTCACGCCGCTGGGTCTGGTCGAGCAGGCGCGCTTTCGCGCCGGTTTCGATTTCCTGCGGCTGCGCGCCGATGTGGGCGAAGTCGACGAGTCGCTGGCGAGCTGGTGGCAGGAATTCCAGCAGGCCGATGACGACCGCCGCGACGACCTGATTGCCCAGGCGCGCGAAGAACAGCGCCAGCGCCCCAAGGCCGCGGCGCCAGCGCCCGCACCGGCGCCCGCCGCGGGCAAGTCCGCAGCGCCGCGCCGCGCGCCCAAGGCTGCGGCAGCCGCGGCTGCCGAAGCAGCTGCGCCCGCAGCCGAAGCCGAGTTCGCCGAAACCGAAGACGGCGCCGCGCCCAAGAAGCGCCGCCGTCGCCGCCGCAAGCCTACCGAAGGCGCGGACGGTGGTGAAGGTGGCGCAGTCGCGACCGACAAGGGCGCGGCGCGCGATACCACCGACGACGCCTCTCCTTATTGAGGTCTGGCCATATGACCGAAGCGCAGGCACCCCAGGTGCGCGCGTGGATAGGCCTGGGTGCGAACCTGGGCGACCGCGGCGCGGCGCTGGCGCGCGCGGTGCAGGCGCTGGCCGCCGTGCCCGCGACGCGGGTGGCCAAAGTATCGGGGCTTTACGCGAGTGCGCCCATAGACGCCGGCGGTCCCGACTTCCTGAATGCCGTGGTCGAACTGCGCACCGGTCTGGCGCCGCTGGCGCTGCTCGACACGCTGCAAGCCATCGAACTGGCGGCCGGGCGCGAGCGCCCCTATCGCAATGCGCCGCGCACGCTGGATCTCGATCTGCTGCTCTATGGCGAGCAGCAACAGGCTTGCGCGCGCCTGACCTTGCCGCATCCGCGCATGGGCGAGCGTGCGTTTGTACTGCTGCCGCTGGCGGAAATTGCGCCTGAACTCGTCACGGCCGCGCAGCGCAAGGCCGTCGAGGATCAGCGGATTGAGCGAATCCAAGGGCCTGAATGGGTAGGGCTGTTGAACGGTTTTTGAGTGCGGGCCGGGCCCACCACGAACGGTTGTGCCCGTTCGCACTGAGCCTGCAGCGGCGACCCGGCTGGCCTCCAATGGCAAATCACTGACTTCCATAAAAAAACCCGCCACAGTCGCCTGCAGCGGGTTTTTTTGTCGGTCCGAGATCAGTCGACCTTGGCGCCCGAAGCCTTGACGACCTGCTGGTACTTCTTGCGTTCCGCGGCCATGAACTGGTCGAAGGCCGCGGGGCTCGAAGCCACGGGCTCGGCCATCAGCAGTTCAAAGCGGGTCTTGGTTTCCGGCGCCTTGAGCGCATCGGTGAACGCCTTGTTGAGCTTGTCGAGCACGGCCTGCGGCGTGCCTGCGGGAGCCACCAGGCCCCACCAGGTGTCGATCGAAAAGCCGGGGAAGGTCTTGGACAGCGCGGGCACGCCGGGCAGCAGCGACGTGGGTGCGAGCGAAGTCACGGCCAGGGCCTTGAGCTTGCCCGAGCGGATGTTGGGCGCGGCCGCGGCCAGGTTGTCGATGTTGAAGTCGACTTCACCCGACAGCAGCGCGAGCTGGGCGGGGTTGGCGCCGCGGTAGGGCACGTGCAGCGCGAAGATGCCGGCCTTTTGCTTGAGCATTTCACCGGCCAGGTGGCCGGCGCTGCCGTTGCCGCCGCTGCCGTAGTTGAGCTTGCCGGGATGGCTCTTGGCGTAGGCCAGCAGGTCGGCGATGCTGCTGATCTTGTTGCGTTCGGCGAAGTCGGCGTTGACCACCAGCACGTTGGGCACGCGCACCATCTGCGTGATGCCCGCGAAGTCCTTGCCGGCGTCATAGGGCATGCGCGAATAGAGCCAGGGGTTCACGGCGTGGGTCGCGGTGGCGGCCAGGCCTATCGTCAGGCCATCGGGCGAAGCCTTGGCGATCGCGTCGGCACCGATGTTGCCGCCGGCGCCTGCCTTGTTTTCAATGATCACCACGCCCAGCGTATCGCGCACGCGTTCGGCGAGCGCGCGCGACGTGATGTCGAGCGGTCCGCCCGGTGCATAAGGCACGATCAGGCGGATGGGTTCTTGGGCTTGGGCGAGGGGGGCTGCCAGGGCCGCGGTGGCGGCGAGGAGCGAGAGGAGACTGTTACGGCGATTCATTGCCTATCCATTCTTGCAAAAAAACTGCATGCCGTCGTCAGTGCAAACCAGGCAATGCAGTTTTGCTGCGTGAAATAGGCAATTTCGGGCCGCTTTCACGGCCCAAGCGTGGCTTGGCTCAGGGTTTGTGCGCGTGGCCGGCGAGGCGCGGCCGGCGGGGCATCAGGCAGGCCCGTGCTTGTCGGCTTCCGAAGTGAAAGCGTCCGCAAAGAACTCGTCCTCGGGCAGGCCGCCCTGGCGCGTATAGGCGCTGCGTGCCGAGTCGACGACGATGGGCGCGCCGCAGGCATAGACCTGGTGGCCGCTGAGATCGGCAAAGTCATCGAGCACGGCCTGGTGCACATAGCCGGTGCGGCCGGTCCAGGCGTCTTCGGGCTGGGCATCGGAGACCACGGGAACGTAGGTCAGGAATGGCAGGTCCGCGGCCTGGGCGCGAATCCAGCCGTCGAGGTACAGGTCCTGAGGTCGGCGTCCGCCCCAGTAGAGCGTGACCGGGCGCTTGAAGCCAAGGTGCTGCATGTGCAGTATCAGCGCCTTGATGGGCGCGAAGCCCGTTCCCGAAGCCAGCAGGATCACCGGCTTGTCGCTGTCCTCGTGCAGATGGAAGCTGCCGAACGGGCCTTCGATGCGCAGGATTTCCTTTTCCTTCATGGTCGCGAACACATGGTCGGTGAACAGGCCGCCGGGCATGTGGCGGATATGCAGTTCGATGCCCGGCGTGGTTTCCTGCAGGTGGGGCGGCGTGGCCATCGAATAGGCGCGGCGCGCGCCGTCGCGCATGATGAATTCCACATATTGGCCCGCGTGGTAGCGGAATTTCTCCATGGCCGGCAACTGCAGGCGTACCTGCATCACGTCGTGCGCCATTTTCTCCAGCGCCGCGACGCGCACCGGCATCTTCCTGACCGGGAAGGCGCTTTCATCCGTGACCTGGCGCGACTCGAGCACCACATCGCTTTGCGGCGTGGCGCAGCAAGTCAGCACATAGCCCGCGGCTTCGTCTTCTGGCGTCAAGGCCTTGGCCTGGTGGGGGCCGTGCACCACGCTGCCGCTGAGCTTCTTGCACTTGCACGAACCGCAGGCACCATCCTTGCAGCCATAGGGCATGCCCACGCCCGCGCGGATCGCGGCGGACAGAATGGTTTCATCCCCCTGGCTCGCAAAGGCGCGACCGCTGGGCTGCACGATGATCTGGTGGGTGGGGTTCGCAATCGGGGTCATGTTCTCGTTATCCTAGGAGCTTTTCTGGGCCGGGATGGCCGGCCCGCATAACAGGGTGAATTTTGCCTTCAAACCAAAACCCTCTTGGCGCGCGGCCGGCGCGCTTTCGCCGCCAGCGCCTGCTGATCATCGGCTGCGGCGATGTGGGCCAGCGCGTGGCCAAGGTCCAGCGCGGCGTGCGGCTGCTGGCGCTGACCTCGTCGGCCGAGCGCCGCGCCGAGTTGCGCGCGCTGGGCATCACGCCGCTGCTGGGCAATCTCGATGACCCGCGCAGCCTGCGCCGCCTCGCGGGCCTGGGCACGCGCGTGCTGCATCTCGCGCCGCCGCCGGCCGCATCCGAGGAAACGCCGCGCTGGTGGCTGGACCCGCGCACCACGGCGCTGGTGCAGGCGCTGCGCCGGCGCGGCTGGCCGCAGTCCCTGGTTTACGCGTCCACCAGCGGCGTCTACGGTGACTGCGGCGGTGCCTGGGTCGATGAAAGCCGCCCACCCGCGGCGCATACCGGGCGCGCGATGCGCCGCGTCAATGCCGAGCGCACACTGCGTTTTGCCGGGCGCCAGGGCCTGCGCGCGAGCATTCTGCGCATTCCCGGCATCTATGCTCCCGACCGCGCAGGCGGCACGCCGCGCGCGCGCCTGCTGCGCGGCACACCCGTATTGCGCCGTGAAGACGATGTCTATACGAACCACATCCATGCCGATGATCTGGCGCGCGCCTGCCAGGCGGCGCTGTGGCGCGGCAGCGCGCAGCGCGTCTACAACGTCGCCGATGCAAGCGTCATGCACATGGGCGATTATTTCGACTTCGCTGCCGATCTCTATGGGCTCCCCCGGCCGCCGCGCGTCTCGCGCAGCCAGGCCCAGGGCGAGCTGCCATTGACTCTGCTGAGCTTCATGGGCGAATCGCGCCGGCTGCGCACCATGCGCATGCAGCGCGAGCTGCGCATCGCGCTGCGCTATCCGACGGTGGCGCAGGGCCTGCAAGGCAAGCCCGTGCGTTAACGCGGATAAGTATTGCCGTTGCGGTCATAGCAGCGAAACACGTTGCAATGCGTGATCTGCGGGCGCGGCGGCTGCACCTGCGGCGGCAGCGGACGCGGCGGGCGCAGCGCGGGCACGCCGATCACCGGGGCCGACGGCACAGTGGATTGGGCGCGCGACCGTTCGAGTTCGCCATAGGCTTTCGGGCCCAGGCAGTCGATCTCCATCTGCTGGCGCGCGGCGGCAAGCTGCTCGGCATACGCCGGCGAAGAGGAGCGGCCGGGGCGGTTGAGCAGGTCCTGCAGTTGCTGGCGTGAATCGGCGCAGCGCGCGCTTTCTGCGGGTGGCTGCGGCGTCGCGGGCGCAGCGGGTGCGGGAGCCAATGCCGCGGCCGCGGCTTCCTCGCGCAGACGCTGTTCCTTGCGCGCAATCGCCTGTGCGGCCTCTTCGCGCTCACGCGCCAGCGCTTCGGGGCTGCGCGCGGGCAGCACCAGCTCGGCCTGGCGGCCGCTGTCGCAGCCGCTATCGGTATAGGTGACGGCGCCGGTGCGCGCATCGGTGCAGCGCAGCACCTGGCCTTGGGCGGGTGCTGCGCAAAGCCACAGCGCGGCCAGCACCAGCCCCAAGGCATGGCGGTGGCGGGCAGGCAGGCGCAGCTTCATGGCGTGCCGCTATCAGCTGCCGCGGTCGCCGCGCGGAACGCCGGGACGATCGCCGTCGCGCGGGCCGCGGCGATCCTCATCACGCTCGCGCTCGCGCTGCGGCGGGCGCTGGTGCTGCTGCTGGGCACGCTGCTGCTCTGCCTGGGCGCGTTGCTGCTCACGCTGGCGGTCGGCCTGCTGGCGCTCACGCTCGGCCTGGGCGCGCTGCTGATCGCGTTGCTGGTCACGCTGGCGATCGGACTGCTGGCGCTGCTGCTCGCGCTGGCGCTCGAACTGGTCGCGCTGGCGCTCGGCATGTTCCCGCTGGCGCTCGCGCTGCATGCGATCCCGGTCGCGCTCGCGTTCGCGCTCCATGCGCATGCGCTCCTGCTCGCGGCGTTCATGCTCGCGCCAGGCGCGTTCGTCGCGCCGGTCGGGAACGACATAGACCGGAGCGCTGCGGTAGATCGTCGTGGGCTGCTCATACACGATGGGGCCGGGATTGCCGTAGACCCGTCCCGGACTTTGATAGACCGTGCCCGGGCTGTCGTAGTAGGGCTCTGGCGGCAGCACGCACCCGGTGACCAGAATGGCCAGGGTGCTTGCGGCCAGCAGGCGAATGGAAATGGTGCGCATAGGTCTCCGTCAGGTGGTGCATTCCCGGCAGCGCCGTGGATGCGGTGGACGCCCTCTGCATGGCTGGCCCGGGGCGCGATGCGGTGGAAACCGCAATGCTTTGTTGTTATACGCGCGGCCTATGCTTTTGGTTGACGGAATAGATGCCGTCCAAACAAGCTTTGCCTCGCCGCCATGGTTGTTGCCAAATGTAGCGGCAGCATCCATGTTGCGCAGAACAGTTTTGCGCCCAGCTTGCGAACGGGCCGTGCCAACTGTCGATAGAATCAACCACGGCCTCTTCGGAGGCCAGCGTTCTCAGGGCGGGGTGAAACTCCCCACCGGCGGTATCTGTGGCCTGTCTCCGGCAGTGACCACAGCAGCCCGCGAGCGCCTGCGGCCTTTCGGCCACAGGGTCAGCAGACCTGGTGAGACTCCAGGGCCGACGGTCATAGTCCGGATGAAAGAGATCGCGCATTACCTCGCAGCCGCAGTGCGCCCGAATTCCGGCCCTGTGGCCGCGCAGCTTCGCGCGCGCCCTGATTCATGTTGTCAACGTTATCCACTTGTCATGAATCAGACTTCCACTGCTGTCGTTTCCTCCATTTCTTCCGCCGTTGCCACCGCCCCTGCATGGGGCAGCGTGGCGCGCAACAGCCGCGTCGCGGTGATCTGCGCGAGCTGGCATACCGATGTCGTGCACCAGGCGCGCGATGCGCTGGTCGGCGAGCTGACCCAGCAAGGCATGCCCGCCACGCAGATCGCGCATTTCGACGTGCCCGGTGCGTTCGAGATTCCGCTGATGGCCAAGCGCCTGGCGCTCAGCGGCCGCTTCGACGCGATCATCGGCTGCGCGCTGGTGGTCAATGGCGGCATCTATCGCCACGAGTTCGTCTCCAGCGCCGTGATCGACGGCCTGATGCGCGTGCAGCTCGACACCGACGTCCCCGTGCTGTCGGCGGTGCTCACGCCGCGCGACTTCCACGAGCATGCCGACCACCTCGAGTTCTTCCGCGCCCACTTCGTCAAGAAGGGCGTCGAAGTCGCGCAGTCCTGCCTGAGCGCAATGGCCCAGCTGCAGCGCGTGCAGTCCCTCTAAGACGCGTCCACACCCGGCAGCTGCACCAGATAGTCCTGCAGCGCGGCGATCGCCTGGCGCACCTTGGCGGGCTGGGCGTCGCGCTGCGGCGTCATCGCCCATATGTCTAGCCCGCCCAGCGTCCACTGCGGCAGCAGGCGCTGCAGCCGGCCTTGCTGAACCGCTTCGCTGACATCCATTGCGGACAGCAGCGCGGGGCCCAGGCCGGCTTCGCACATCTGCTGCAGCGACCAGTGGTTGTTGCTGGCAATCAGCGGCTGCAGCCGCCACTGGTAAACGTCTTCGGTCGGGTGGCGGCATTCCCATTCGAGGCGGCCGTTCATGCCCAGCCAGCGCGCGCCCGCGAGCTGCGCGGGATGGTCGGGTGCGCCATGCTGCGCCACCCACTGCGGCGCGGCGCAAAGCCACCAGGGCATATGGCCCAGGCGGCGCGCGGCCCAGCCCGAGTCGCGCAGGGCGCCAAAGCGGATTGCCAGATCGACGCGGCCCTGTACCAGGTCGATGGGCGCGTCGTCGACCAGCAGCAGCAGGCGCAGCGAGGGGTGGCTGGCCAGCCAGTCGCCCAGCGCGGGCGCGATATGGCGCGCAAAACCCACGGGTGCGGCAATGCGCAGCTCGCCGCTGGGTGCGTCGCGCTCGGCCGCGAGTTCGGCGCGCGCCTGCGCGGCGGCCGCGCACATCGCCGCGCATTGCGCATAGAAGCGGCTGCCCGCATCGGTCAGCGTCAATTGGCGTGTGGTGCGGTGCAGCAGCGTGACGCCGCCCGCGCGCTCGAGCTGGCGCAGCTGCTGGCTCACGGCCGACGGGCTCATGCCCAGCGCGCGCGCCGCGCCGCTCATCGAGCCATGCTCGACCACCTGGGCAAAGATTGCCATGCGTTTGAAATCATCCATTGCAGCCCTTGATTGTTAAGTCCAGCTTCAAGGTGATTGTCGTCGACACCACCTACCGCGAAAAGTGGCCGCGGCTTATGCTAAGGCCTTCTTCACAGTGTTCTTGGGAGCAGATATGAAAGTCGCATTGATTGGTGGCACAGGATTTGTGGGTTCAGCCCTGCTGGACGAGTTGCTGCAGCGCGGTCATGAGGTCGTGGCGCTGGCGCGCGACCCGAAAAAATATGCGCCGCGCGCCGGCCTCACCGTGGTGCAAGCCGATGTGCAGGACGCGCAGCAGGTGCGCCAGGCCGTGGCCGGCTGCGACGCGGTGCTCAGCGGCTTCAATGCGGGCTGGGGCAACCCCGACATCTACGCCGACTTCATGAACGGCTCGCATGCGATCCAGGAAGGCACGAAGGCCGCGGGCATCAAGCGCTATATCGTTGTCGGCGGCGCGGGCAGCCTGTATGCGGCGCCCGGCGTGCAGATCGTCGACACCCCTGAGTTCCCCGCCGCGATCCGCGACGGCGCGCGATCTGCTGACCGAATTGCAGACCCAGGAGCGCGACCTCGAGTGGACCTTCCTGAGCCCGCCCATAGGCTTTCTGCCCGGCGGCCGGGGCGAGCGCACCGGAAAATACCGCGTGGGCAAGGACCAGCCGCTGATGAACGGCGACCAGCCGGGCAGCATTTCGGCGGCCGATCTGGCGGTGGCCGTGGTCGATGAACTCGAGCGCCCGGCCCACGTGCGCCAGCGTTTCACGATTGCCTATTGAGGCGCTGCGCGCGCCGGCGGCATGAACCGCCTACTGGCGCATAGGGGCACTCGCCGCGCCGGCGCGCAACCGCGGGCCGGCGGCTATGCTCCGGGCCGTGGTTGAACAGCCCCCCGGCGCAGGGGGGCGTCCACGGTCCCCTGCGTCATTAATGCGTGTCCCACGCGCCCCCATGTCCATTCCCACTTCCCAACAACCCACCTCCTGGCTGGCGGTGGTTGCCTTGGCCATTGCGGCCTTTGTCTTCAATACCAGCGAATTCGTTCCCGTCGGCCTGCTCAGCGGCATCGGGGCCAGCTTCGGCATGCCGGCCGCGCAGGTCGGTCTGATGCTGACGGTCTATGCCTGGATCGTCGCGCTGGCCTCGCTGCCCTGCATGCTGCTCACGCGCAACGTCGAGCGGCGCCGGCTGCTGATGGGCGTGCTGCTGGTATTTATCGTCAGCCACATGCTGTCCGGAATCGCCAACAGCTACGCGCTGCTGCTCATCAGCCGCGTGGGCGTGGCCTTGTCGCATGCGGTGTTCTGGGCCATCACCGCTTCGCTTGCGGTGCGCCTGGCGCCCGAAGGCAAGAAGGCGCAGGCGCTGAGCCTGCTGGCCGTGGGCACTTCGGTGGCCATGGTGCTGGGCATTCCGCTGGGCCGCGTGGTCGGCGAACTGCTGGGCTGGCGCACGACCTTCATTGCGATTGGCGTGGTCGCGGCCGCGGCCATGCTGTGTCTGTTCCGGCTGCTGCCCTTGCTGCCCAGCGAGAACGCGGGCTCGCTCAGCAGCGTTCCCATGCTGCTGCGGCGCAAGTCGCTGGCCTGGCTGTATGTGCTGCTGGCGATCGTGATCACGGCGCAATTCACGGCCTACAGCTATATCGAGCCGTTCGTGCATTCCATTGCCAGGCTGGGCAGCGACAGTGTCACGCTGGCGCTGCTGCTGTTTGGCGGCATGGGCCTGATCGGCAGCCTGCTGTTCAGCCGCTGGGGCATGCGCTATCCGCGCCGTTTTCTGCTCGGCACCTGCGTGGGACTGGTGCTGTGCCTGTGGCTGCTGCTGCCCGCCGCGAGCCATGCCTGGAGCCTCTATGCCGTGGTGTCGGTCTGGGGCATAGGCATGATCTGCTTCGGTCTGGCCATGCAGTCCCAGGTGCTGCGCCAGGCGTCGGACGCGACCGATGTCGGCATGGCGATGTTCTCGGGCATCTACAACATCGGCATTGGCGGCGGAGCCCTGCTGGGCAACCAGGTGATTCAGCACGCTTCGCTGGCCCACATAGGCTGGGCCGGCGGCGCGCTGGCCCTGCTGGGGCTGTTGTGGTGCGGCTGGGCCGGCGCGCAGCAAAAGCGCCTGGCCCTGGCTTCCATGGCTGCCTAAAAAACAGGCGGCTGAGAAAAATCCCTTTTCCGACAGCCACTTGCCCCGCTTATCCCCGGCAAGGGGCGCAGTTGTCCACATGCTTGGGGGCCTGGCGCGGGGATAACTCGCTGGCGTTCAACGTCCCAGCAGCGCCAGGCACAGCGGCATCAGCAGCGCGGTCGCCACTCCATTGAGGCCCATGGCCAGGGCCGCGAACGCTCCCATGGTGGGGTGGATCTGCAGCGCGCGCGCCGTGCCTATCGCATGCGCGGTCAGGCCCAGCGCAAAGCCTTGCTCGGCGGGGTCGGTGGAGCGCAGCAGCCGCAGCAGCAGCGGTGCGAGCATCGCGCCCGCGATGCCGGTGATGGCCACGGCGACCGCGGCCAGCGAAGCCGTGGCGCCATAGCGCTCGGCCATGGGCAGCGCAATCGGTATCGTGGCCGACTTGGGCGCCAGCGCCATCAGCGTCGCATCGCTGGCGCCGAGTATCCAGCCCAGGCCCAGTGCCGAAAGCAGGGCCACGGTGCAGCCCACCAGCAAGGCCACGGTCAGCGGCAGCCACAGCGCGCGGATGCGCGCGCGCTGCGCATACAGCGGCAGCGCCAGCGCCACGGTGGCCGGGCCTATCAGCATGCCCAGCATGGCGACGCCGCTGCGGTAGGTTGCATAGGGCGTGTCCGTGAGCAGCAGCACGCCGACGACGACGATCACCGCCGTGAACACCGGGATCAGCAGCGGGTGGCAGCCGCTGCGCCGATACAGCGCCATCGCGGCCAGATAGCAGCCCAGCGTCAGCACCAGCCAGGGCAGGGGCGAAGCGGCAAGCCAGGATCCGAAGGCGGCGCTCATGGCTGATCCTTGCGTGCCTGCCAGCGCAGCATCCAGCGAAAGCTCAGCAGCGTCGCGATGAAAGTGATCGCCGCGCCGAAGATGCAGGCGAGCACGAACGGCTGCCATTGGCGCGCGAGATTGTCGAACTCGAGCATGACGCCGGCAATCACGGGAATGAACAGCAGCATCATGTTCTGCAGCAGCACCGTGCCCACGCGCTCCAGCGCCTGGGGCGTGCGGCCGTGGAATATCAGCGCGGCGAGCAGCAGCAGCGTGCCGACCAGGGCGCCGGGAAGCGGCAGATGGGTGAAGTGAACAATGGCTTCTCCAAGCAGCTGGAGCGCGAACAGGGCAGTGATGGCGTAAAGCATGGGCAAAGAAAAAGGAACAGGCAGCGGGCGCGGGCGCAGCGCGACCGTGCCAATCATCGCAGGATGGCGCAGAAAGCGCTTGCGGACGCTTGCGCATCCGCGCTCAAGAGAATACGCTGGGCATCAGTTACAGTGTCCGATAACCGGCTGCGAGCGCGCGGCCAGGAGAGTGCCATGACCACCAGTGACCACCTGCTGCATTTCGAGCCCACCGTGGACGAGCTGGCTGCGCTCAAGAAGCTCGAAATGGGCGAAACCATTTCGCTCGAGTCCGCAGCGCGCGAGCATATTTCCAAGCGCCTGCTGGAATTCGGTCTCGCCCATCAGGATGCGGCAAAGAAGTGGTTCATCACTCCCTTGGGACGGGATCTGATACGCCGACAGGAAGATTGAAGCGGCACGGCGCCTGAGCGTCGTATCGAGGTGGTGGCGAACTCCGACGGCACGATAAACGCGTGACCGCGGGTTTACCATGCCTCAAATTGCGGCAAGATAGCCAAGGCGCAGTCCGGGCAAGGACTTGGCGCGCTTTTTCACACACTGATAACAGCTTATCCACAGCTTTGTTCTTCGCATCTGTGGAGAAAAAACGTCATCCAGCGCAGGGGCGCAGACCGTCGCACCGATTAACGCGCCTGCAGAATGCGCTGGTGCAGGCCTTGCAACGGCCGCAGCATTGGCCCGGAGTGTGCCTGCGTCCTGCGCAACTGCTTGGTGCTGGCAACCGCCGACGGCGCAGGGCAGGCGCCGCTGGCCATGTAATGCAGCGCCGCGGCCATGCGCGCTTCGCGCGGATCGCCCAGCGCCTGCGTGAAGTCGTCGGGAATGCTGCAGGTGGGCTGCATGCCGTCGGCATAGTCGCCGAATCCCTTGGCGTTCTCGCTTTGCAACTGAATGCTGAAATAGGTATTGCCGCAGTTTTCCTCCGGGAGAAAGCCGTAGGGCTTGCCGCAGGTGGCGGCGCCGATCTTCACCACTTCAATATCTATGCCTTGCAGGCCATTGATGAGCGATTCGCTTGCCGAGCAGGTGTCCGAACCCGTGAGCACATAGACGCGGCGCAGGTCCAGGCTGGGCAGGGGCAGGCCCGTGGGCATGGAGTTTCCGCTGCCCGTGGAGAAAAAGGGCATGGGCGGCAAGCCCAGGCCGCGCGCCTGGATCTTGTGGTTGAAGATCGCACGCTCGAACACCTTGCCGTGGCTGTTCATCTCGCCAGCGATCATATAGGCGAGTTGGCTGGCGATGTAAAGGTAGCCGCCGCCGTTGTAGCGCAGGTCCACAACCAGTTCGGTCGCGCCTGCGTTGCGCAATGTCGCGATGGCCTGGGCCAGTTGGGGCTCGGCCGCGCGCATGTGGTCGTTGAATTGCAGATAGCCTACCGTACGCCCGTTGGGGCCTTCGAACGTCTTGACGTTCTGCACCGGCGCCGAGGTCACCTGCGCGGAGCGCAGCGTGGTGATCCTCGGCACGTTCGCTCCGGCGTCGAGGATCGTGAACTGGGTGCTCACGCCCGCTGCCCGGGGTTGCAGCGCCCTGAGCATGCTGTCGAGGCGTTCGGGGTCGCTTTCGTGCACCAGATCGATGCCGTTGATCGCCAGTATCCGGGCCCCGCGCGCAATACCGGCTCCCGGCGCGGTCGCCGGCGAGTCGGGTTCGGTGTAGGCGACAATCAGTTCGCGCGGCGGGTTGGCCTGCTGCACCGACCAGCGCATTCCATAGCCCGGGTATTCGCCCGCCAGCGACAGCGCGCTCCACTCGTCGGTGCGCAGGAAGAAATGGAACTGGTCCTTGGGCGCGCCCGATGGGGTCAGCGCCTCGGTCTTGAGCAGCGCGAAGTAATCCGGCGTGGAATGCAGCGCGGGATTGCGGTCCTCGACTTCGTCATACCAGAGATAGTTGTCGTGGGTCCAGGAGCGCAGCCAGTGGTTCTCGTCCAGCGTGCGCCCCGGCCGGTCGGGATAGGGCATGCCGGTGTAGGGATCGGTGCCGCTGCGCGGTGCGGCACAGCGATTGGCGTGTCGCGCCGTGGAGCCGAACTGCCCTTTGACCCAGTCGGCGACGACCGACGGCAGGCTGCGTTCGGCGGATGTCTGCGGCGGTCCCGGGGGCAGGTCCGGCAGGCTGTCTCCGCCACCACAGGCCGCGAGCGCGGCAAGCGCAGCGCCAAGGCACATGTGAGCCAGCCTGTGGCGGATGCAGGGCATCGAGCGGAAATTTGGCACGGCAAACTCCTTCGCGGTTCTATGTGGGCCTCGGTCTGCGGCAGGCCGCCGCGCCTGCGCGAATCCAATGTAGCTGCGCGCTGGCCGGCTTCTTGCCAGTGAACGCCGCATGCCGCTGTGCTGTCGCTACAGGCTTGTCATGCCCTGTTTTTCACGCGTGCATGGGTGGCGCACAAGGCATTGACTGACAGCATCGCGGCCATCCTGACGGCGGATGGTCTGCGGCGCGCACGGTACAACCGAAGGACAGCGGGTGCTGGCCCGCCATCCATTGCCAAAGGAGCGCCGCATGACTGCACCGATCACCCCACGCCCGTCAGAAAACCCCATTGACCCCGATCTGGCTGATCAGGCAGTTCCAGGCCACGGCGTTCCCTCCCAGGATCCTGATCCCGCGGCCCAGGTGCAGTTGTCGCCCGAAGATGCTGAACGCGAGTCGGGTTCGGTGCTGATGGGCGGCGGCCTTGTCGCCGGCGCGGCCGCAGGCGCTGCAGTAGGCGCAGCGGTGGCCGGACCGGCGGGCGTGCTTGTCGGCGGGATGGTCGGCAGCGTGGCCGGCGCGCTGGGCGGCGCTGCCGCGGGCTCCAAGGCAGAATCGGCCACGCCTGCCGATGCCAGCGCCGGGCCAGGCAAGAAACAGCCCTGATTCTGCATTTCCAGATGTCTCCGTGCCGGCCTCGAGCCAGCACTTGCCCGCCGGGGTCCGCCCCGGTGGGTTTTTTTTCGCCGGCGCCGCAGGCCGCACCTGTCTGTCTGGCCGCAGCGCAGTGTCGAGTCACGGTAATCTCTGCGCAGTCGGCTTTACTGCTCTAGTGAGTGGCGGCCCGACAGGTGGAAAACCAGGAATGCGCGCCGGAAAATGATACGGCTTTTGGGAGTGTGATCGGCGGATTGTCGCCGCAACGTGGTTTCAAGCGCAAACTCGTAAATAGATTGCCTGTGTAATCATTTTTATCATTATAATTTGATAACTGTTGCGAAAATTACATGCACTCACCTGTGGTCTGCGCCATCTGCAATCTCCGGATCAGCCGCGGCTGTCCTGCGACCGGGCAAGCCCCCGTTCGTCGGCTCGGCGCTGACTTCGGGCCTGCCGTGTTGAAACGCGCTCTGGATCCCCATCAAGGCAAAACCTATGAATAACCTGAAAATTTCCATTCGGCTGGCCGGAATTCTGGCGGTGTTGTGCTGTCTCGTGCTGCTGGTGGGTGGCGTTGGACTCCTGGGAATGGGGCAGTCCAATGCCGGCCTCAAGTCCGTGTATCAGGATCGGGTCGTTCCTCTCAAGCAGATCAAGATCGTTGCCGACATGTATGCGGTCAATGTGGTGGATGCCGCTCATAAGGTCCGGGATGGCGGCATGACGGCCGCGCAGGGCCTGCAGTCGGTAGCGGATGCGCGCCGGGCGATCGATCTCCACTGGAACGCCTATCTGGCGACAAAGCTGGTACCCGCGGAAGCCGAGTTGGTTGCGCGCTTCAAGCCGCTGCAGGTCCAGGCCGATGCCGCCGTCGATGTGCTCGTGGGACATTTCAAATCGGCAGACATGGCGGCTTTGACCACGTTTGCCGCCAAGGAGCTGTACCCGGCGATGGATCCGCTTCAGGAGGTGCTGGGGCAACTGATGGAGGTTCAGCTCGATCAGGCCAGGACGCGATATGAAAACGCCGTCGAGACCTATCAGACCGCTTGGATCTTCACCGCTGGCGCAGTGACGCTGGGCGTGCTGCTGGCCCTGCTGGTCGGCGGGGCCATGATCCGCCAGATTTCCCGGCAACTGGGCAATGCGGTGGCCATCACCGATTCGGTCGCACGTGGTGACCTGACCGTGCCCATCGAAGCCCGTGGCAAGGATGAAATCGCCCAGTTGCTGCGCGGTCTGACCACCATGCGGGACAACCTCGCACATCTGGTGTCGGGCGTGCGCGTCAATGCGCAGGGCGTGGCATCGGCCAGCGCCGAGATTGCATCGGGCAACAACGACCTGTCGATGCGCACCGAGCAGCAGGCCAGCGCGCTGCAGGAAACCGCCGCATCCATGGAGGAGCTCAGTTCCACCGTCAGGCAGAACGCCGACAACGCACGCGAGGCCAACCAGCTGGCAATGAGCGCATCCGCCGTGGCGGGACAGGGCGGCGATGTCGTGGCCCAGGTGGTGACCACCATCAAGGGTATCAATGACAGCAGCAAGCAGATTGCCGACATCATCAGCGTCATCGACGGCATCGCCTTCCAGACCAACATCCTGGCGTTGAACGCGGCGGTGGAGGCCGCTCGTGCGGGTGAGCAAGGCCGTGGTTTCGCGGTGGTGGCGGGCGAGGTGCGCAGCCTGGCGCAGCGCAGCGCCCAAGCGGCCAAAGAGATCAAGGTCTTGATCACCGCAAGCGTGCAGCGGGTGGAAGAGGGCACCGAACTGGTGGACAAGGCCGGCGCGACCATGATTGAAGTGGTGGGTGCGATCCGCCGCGTGACCGACATCATGGGCGAGATCAGTTCGGCCAGCAGCGAGCAGAGCACGGGCGTGGCCCAGGTCGGCGAAGCGATCATGCAGCTGGACCAGGCAACGCAGCAGAACTCGGCACTGGTCGAGGAAATGGCCGCCGCCGCCGGCAGCCTGAGCCAGCAGGCCAACGCGCTGGTCGGCGCGGTGGAAGTGTTCAAGCTGGACTCCGGCAGCAGCGCAGGCCGCTGACCCCGGCCCTGCCGGCCGCCAGGCCACGGTGTGACCCGGCACGGGGCTTGCAGCGCGATGACTGCAGGCCGGCGGCGTAAGCGCCTAGAGCTTGAACGACGCCGTGAGGCGCGAGAGTTTCTCCGACTCGTCCTGCAGCACCTGGGTCGCGGCCGACGACTGCTCGACCAGTGCGGCGTTCTGCTGGGTCACGCGGTCCATGTCGGTCACGGCCTGGCCTACCTGCTGGATGCCGCTGCTTTGCTCGCGGCTGGCCGAGGCGATTTCCGTCACGATGACCGTGATGTTGCGCACCGTGGACACCACTTCGCGCATGGTCTCCCCCGCCTGGTTGACCAGGGTGGCGCCCGCGTCCGCGCGTTCGACCGATGCCTGGATCAAGGTCTTGATCTCCCTGGCGGCTTCGGCGCTGCGCTGGGCCAGGCTGCGCACCTCGCCCGCCACCACCGCGAAACCACGGCCTTGCTCGCCCGCACGCGCGGCTTCGACCGCGGCATTGAGAGCCAGGATGTTGGTCTGGAAGGCGATGCCGTCGATGACGCTGATGATGTCGACCACACGGCGCGAAGACGTGTTGATCTCGCCCATGGTGGACACGACCTGTTCCACCACCGCGCCGCCGCGCTCGGCGACCGTGCAGGCGCCGGTCGCGATCTGGCTTGCGCGCTGGGCATTTTCCGCGTTCTGATGCACCGTGGCCGTCAGCTCTTCCATGGACGCCGCGGTTTCCTCGAGCGAGCTGGCCTGCTGCTCGGTGCGCTGCGACAGGTCGAGGCCGCCGGTGGCGATCTCGCCGGCCGAGTGATGGATCACGCCCGCGGTTTCGTGGATGCGCGTGACCAGCTGGCGCAGCTGCGCGCTCATGCGTTCCACGGCGGCGATTACGCTGCCTTCGGGCGCGCGCGACGCGCCCTGCAGCGCGGATTGCGACAGGTCGCCGCCCGCGATGCGGTTGGCGATCTCGGCTGCGACCGCGGGTTCACCGCCGATGGCATTGAGCACGCTGCGCATGGTCAGCCAGGCGATCACGGCCAGCAATGCAGCGAGCACGGCCAGCACCACCAGTGACTTGATCAGCGAAGCCACAAAAGCCTGCTGTATGTCGTCGACATAGTCGCCCGCAACCAGATCCCAGTTCCACGAAGTCGAGCGCTTGACGTAGGCGATCTTCTCGCTGGGCTCCTTCGCGCCGGGCCGCGGCCACCAGTAGGAAATGATGCCGTTGCCCTGGGCCGACGAGCCCACGGCGGCAATGATGCGATACAGGTAGCCGCCCTTGGCATCCTGGAAGTCGCCCATGAACTTGCCGTTGAACTTCGGCGTCGATGGATTGTTCAGCACCACCGAGCCCGTGGTGATGTTGGTGATGTAGCCATTGCCCCCGGCGTAGCGCAGTTGCCCGACGCGCGCTATGGCCGTGGCCTTGGCGTCCTCTTCGGAAAGCTTGCCCGCCTTGGCTTCGGCCGCGATGCCGGCAATCATGCTGTCGGCCGAATCGACGAAATCGCGCAGCGCCAGCTGGCGTGCCTCATAGGCCTTGTCGCGGGCCTGATAGGCGTTGAAAAGCGTGAGAGTGAGAAGCGCGAGCAGACAGAAAACCAGCGGTGCCAGAAGTTTCTGGCGAAGGGACAGGGCAGGCATGGATTAGTTTCAACGTGGGGGGAAGGACGCCCGCAATGCTACAGAAGCTTTACGAGTGGTTTCATCTATTTACAACTTGTGCCGCTGTGTTTGTATCGTGTATCCGACAGTGGCTTCGGGACGATGCGACGCAAGATATGTGCCTGTGGTTGGCTTGCTGCCCCAGGTTCTGGTCGGGGCCTGGCTCAGATGATCGCCCTGATGGCGACCTGACTTTTCCAGTTTCGGGCCTGGAAACGCTCGGCGGACCGAAAACAAAAAAAGCCATCAAGTCATTGAAACTTAACGGCTTTTTGCGTTTGGTGCCGGGGCCGGAATCGAACCGGCACACCTTTCGGTGAGGCATTTTGAGTCACAAAGCAAAGCTAGGAAACATGCGGTTTTCCGCAGGATTTGGGCGCAAAGAAGCGCTCAAAGCGCCTCTCTGATGGAGAGCTTTCGCGCCTATGGATTAGCGCTGTTTGGCTAGCTTGTTCCTCGGAGCGTATGGAATGAACGCTGGTTCACAGCCTCTCGCGTTGGCATTACCAGCGGTTGATAAGCCAGCGCCTTCAGGTCCTGACGGATTGGTGCCCCGAGGTCCTGGATGCTTAGGCTACGCGGGTAGAAGCGGCGCCGCAAAATCGCGCGCGACCTCGCGGTTGCGCATGGCCAGTTCACGGATCGAACGCGGGATGGGGGCGGCCAGCTCCGTATTGGCGACCGCGCGCCAGAATTTGTCGGCCGCGGCCGCTGCACGCTTCCACACAGAAGGTACGGCACCGATGGTGCCGACCTTGGGCTCAATGGGCACGAGTTCCGGGTCGACGCCGCCTCCGATCGATGCATAGCGCATCGGGAGGATGTCGTAGGCGGGCGCGATGCCGAGGTATTCGCCGTCCTCGCCGATCAGCATGGAGATGTTCTCGAAGTGCCTGTCTGTGTTGCCGATGAGTTCGCTGAAGGCGGCCATCACGCCCACGTGCTCGGCGTCTTGCTTGTTGAGATAGCCTGCAGTGACGCAGCGCGCGGCGAACTCCGGCCAGGTGTCACGCATGCCGAAGAACTCGTCGTCGATGGCGCCGGCCGAGAGCATCCCCACGCGCCCTTTGTCCCCCACGCGGTCAAAGCGAACGACCTCGAGGAAAACGAACTCCTTGTGCATGAATAGTTGGGTTTTGGCCGCGGGCACGCCGACGTCAGCGAGCGAGTTCAGGGCCAGATGCTCCAGCGGGAGAAGCTCAGCCATGCGGCTGCCGATGCGCGCGAACTTGACGATTACGTGGCCTGTGTCCTGGCCTACCCAGAGGAATTTGGGCTGCTCGCCGCCAGCGCTCGATCCGTAGGCGGCGTTCTTGAGCTGCTGGGAGATTCCGTAGTAGTAGTCGAGCTTCTCGTCGGCCTCCGATCCTGGAAGGCGCAGGAGATCCAGTTCACGCTGCAGGGGGGCGTCTCCGAAGACGAGGTTGCCAGGGAGATTCACGCCCTGGGTAAATAGGAACGCGACGCGGTGATCGTCGTTCCAGTCCTTGAGGCTGGTCGGGAACGCATGCTCGAGAGCGGCTGTATGGGCGAGCTGGCGCCCAAGGAAGCCTGACGGCGCGGCAAAGGACATGTAGGGAGGCAGGCCTTCGTAGACGCGGGTGATGCCGGAGTCCGTGCGCTCCAGCGTGCCGCCACCGGTCAGGAACTCAACATCAGCGAACGGGGCAATGTTGCCAGTGGAGAGGAAGCGATAAATGCGCTGGCGTGGGTTCAGGCTCAACGCCAGGGTGCGCAGCAGGGCGTAGTGCGGTGTGCGCTGGCCCGGGACACGGAACATCGTGACCGTGGAGGATAGATCGCGAATAGTTCGCGAAAGAGTTGCCTGGCTTACTCCCAGCTCCTGCATGAGGTGCTGAGCAGTGCGCGGCCCATATCTCAGTGCGCGCTCAATACTCCGATGGAGATCGGAGAGTTGTTGGCGTGACGAGGGGTTCATTTGAATTGTCTGTGAATAATTCAGTGAATTTTAAAGCAGGTCAATTATTGCATCGTTCCAATGGCTTGAGCCGGGTCTTTCAATGGATCTAAACCCATACCTGTCGCGGGCAGACTGGAGGCGAGACCTGCGCGCAGATGCCAGGGGGCAGCGGTGATAGTCAGGGGTGGTTGAAGCTTTGATCGGGCTTGTACGGCGCGCGTGCCGTCTGCTGTTGGCGGCGCGCGCGGCGCGCACGGGCGTTGAAAGGCGAAGGTACGGCGGTCTTTGCAGGGGGGGCACGCGTGCGGTGTGCGGGCCCGTTTTTCCATTCCCTCAAGGTGGGCATTTGGAGTTTTTGCGCCTATGTCTCTCCGCTGCGCAGGCAGAAAAGACCATGAAAAAAGCCGCTAAGTTCTTGAAACTTAACGGCTTTTTGCGTTTGGTGCCCGGGGCCGGAATCGAACCGGCACACCTTTCGGTGGGGGATTTTGAGTCCCCTGCGTCTACCAATTTCACCACCCGGGCTTGAATTTGTGCA